>Ga0065711_1026152_pt1 | contig 127041 bp, 109 predicted proteins | sample Hoacrofraction12_FD_59098 | JGI IMG/M metagenome (GOLD analysis project Ga0065711, IMG submission 59098) | Hoatzin crop microbial communities from Cojedes, Venezuela - Epithelial fraction 12 v2 (version 2) | ecosystem: Host-associated > Birds > Digestive system > Esophagus > Crop | place... | reverse complement strand
AGGCAAGCGTGCCGTCGCTGTAGGTGCCCTGCACCGTACCCTTTTTCTGAACATGCGCCGACCCCGAAAGCGTGTAACTTGCAGCCTTGTCTGTCTGCGGAATCCACAGCGTAAACACTACGGATATAACCAACAGCATGGCCAGAATCTTCTTAACCCTGTTTCTCATAAACCCTCCAATAGGATGTGCACATCCCAAAGCGGTTCCCCCTGCCGCACAAAATGTAACATCGCTGCTATTTTGTAATATATATGTAAAATTACGGCGTTATTTTACCCCCCCACATGGTTTGGTCAAGTTTTGAACATTTACGCTTTTAGATTTTTATTCAACGTTTTTGAGAGCCTCGTCCTTCGGGATTTTGCGGATGCGGTTGAAGTCGATGAGCATGACAACCAGGTATGCAGCGATGACCCAGAGAATCATGCGCGCGTAGCCTTCGGGTGTGACCAAAAATTCAAGCCAGCCGGCCATCTCAAGGATCATGACGCGCCAGGCCACATTGATTACAAGGAAGCCTAAGTAAGCTGCGACGATACTTGAGATTATGGCAACGATTGTTGTGGCGGTTAAGTAGATTGACGCAATCTCGCCCGTCTCGAAGCCTAAGATTTTCGCCATGGCGATTGACTTCTCGTTCTTCTCGATAACAAGCTTTGTTATGAGATAGATAAGAATTACGGCAATACCTATGCAGAGGACCTCGAGGTAGGTCATGAAGTCACCCATTGAGTGATCCAACTGGTCGGCGACTTTGGTAATGTCGTCGCGCGTTATTACCGCGGCGATGTAATCGTCGTCGATGTCGGTTATCTCTTCGTCCGAGAAATATGCGTTAAAGTAATCCTCGTCTTCGCCGAAAAGTTCCGTGTAAGTTTCCGTCGGCATGAAGATTGCGACAGCTCCGTCGTAGGTGTAGATGCCGGCGACATCAAAGTCGTAGGATTTGTTTTCGTATTTTTCGGAAAGTGTTATGGTGTCGCCCGCGGCCGTGCCAAACTTTTGAGCGTAGGCGGAGGATATGAAGATTCCGTCTCCTTCAAGTGTTATGTAGCGGCTGTCGTCTTCCACGGCGTAGACGGAGACGTCTTCGCTGTAGGTGTCTTTTCGAACAAGCGTGTCGATAACGGCCTTCTCCGCGCCGGGGGTGTCGGTTTCAATCGGGTTGCCGTCCTCGTCTTCCGTGTCAGTTAAGACCGTCTGATAGTTGCAGAAAAGCATGTCCGCGACGTTGTTTTTGTAGTAGTCCAGAGACTCCGGCGCGCCCACGGCGAATGCCAGAAGTACCATGATAAAAAAGATGCCCGCGAAAATCAGAATATAGTTCGGAATGTTCTGCAGGAAAACCCTCAGGCGGAACCTTGCAAGGAACCTCCAGCGGGGCAGGCGCACAGCCTTTTTGCGCTTGACGGTTGACAGGTCGTGACGCAGAAATCTCAAAGGGCTGAGCCTCAGTTTTTTGGTGATGATTATAAGGTTAACGAGAATCACCAGAATAATCGGGATAACGGTCGTCTTAAGCAAAGCCTCGCCCGAAGGAACAGTCGTGTATGTAGGAAGTGAATAGCTGTTGAAGTACATGTAAACGACAAGGTTCTTGAAGACCGTGTAGCCCAGAACGTTGCCGATTACGGCGGAGACAAAAGTAATGAGCACAGGAATTCCAAGGTAGTGCACGGTGATCTCGCCCCGGGTATAGCCCGTCGCCCGCAAAGTGCCGATAACCCCGGCCTCGCGCTCGATTGTGCTGCTTGTCGTCACCGCGAAAACGAAGCCCAAAACCACGATAAAGATATAAAGAAGCACGCCGCTCATGGCCAGGTCCGACCCGATATCATCGGGCGCAAAAATTATCGCCTGATTCAAATACGCAGGAAGATAATCCTCCATATCGTTTTCGAAAACTATAGTCTGGGAAAGCAGAACCTTCAGGAACGCGGAGGACTTATCGCTCGCCTCAATATCCGTTGCGGGCTCACCGCTGTCGTATCTCCACGAGTAGTTGTAAACGCATCTTGCATCGACTTCATCGAACGCTTCGTCCGTCACGAAAACCACATCAAACGTCAGCGCGTCGAACATGATGTCGGAATTGTTCTCATAGAGTGTCGTATAGTCCGTAGCCGCAACAAGCGCCGTTATCGTGTACTCTTTGTCCCCTATTTTGATTTTGTCGCCTACCTCGTACCCCGCGTTGTCGGCATGCATTCTGTCGATTGCAATCTCATCGTTTGTTTTTGGGTATTCGCCTTCCATAAGGCAGAGCAGGTTCATCTCATCTCTTAATTTATAGACGCGCACCTTACTCGAATCATCTTCCGTTGTGTCCTTATAGAACATCTCGGTAACGGTGACTTTTATCGGCTCCTCCGTTCCGTCTATTTCCAGATCTTCGGCAAGTTCTTCGTATTTCTCGTCTGCCGTGTCTTCTATTTCCTTGGCGGCTTCCGTTTTCGCTTCTTCTAAGATATCCTCGTATTCCTCGCTTGCGAAAAACTCTTCATACGCAGCCTCTTTTAGGTCGTCGGAGACCTCCCCGTACGCGGCTTCTAATTGAGAATCTATTTCCTTTTTGCACTCTTCCTTAACGGTGTCCTCGAGCGTGTCGTCTATTTCCTTTTGCGCTTCGTCCCTGATGTACTGTTTGATGTCTGCGATTTTGCCTTCTTCGATTGCCGCAATCAGGTCCGCATCGGCCTCATCTTCGAGCGCGAAATGCCCGTCCTCGCGGATATATTTATCGTAGGCTGAGGCAAGTTCGGCGCTCATGGAGCGGTTGGCGACATACGTGCCCGAGACAAAACCGATTATTATAATCATCAGGATGCAAACGGCCAGGTTCTTCGGAAGTTCTTTCAAAAATGAGCGCGGCAGGCGCCTGTTAAGCGGATTTCTCATGATTACCACTCCAGTTCTTCCGCGGAAATCTTCTGCGTGTTGATATCGTTGTGGCGCACGACGCCGTCCCTTAATTTAATGACATGATCGGCCATCAGCCTGATAGCTTCGTTATGTGTGACCATCACGACCGTGTTGCCGTATTTTTTGTTGCAGTCCTCAATGAGTTTTAAGATTTCCTTTGAAGTCTTGTAGTCGAGCGCGCCCGTGGGCTCATCGCACATCAGAATATCCGGATTCTTTACGATTGCGCGGCCGATTGATACGCGCTGTTGCTGGCCGCCCGACAGCTGATTCGGAAGCTTATACTTGTGCTCCTGCAGTCCCAGGATATCTATCAGTTCCTCGATGTCGAGCGGATTGTCCGAAAGGTACGCGCCGACCTCGATATTTTCCTTAACATTCAGATTGGGAATCAGATTGTACATCTGAAAAACATATCCTAAGTGACGCCTTCTGTATTGTGTGAGCTGATGTTCGTTCATGTCGCGCAGGCTGTCGCCCCCGATTGAGACCGTTCCGTCGTCGGGTGTGTCTATTCCTCCGATTATGTTAAGAAGCGTCGATTTGCCGGAACCCGAGGGGCCTAATAACACACAAAACTCACCCTTGGCAACCGCGAAGTTCACACCCTTCAAAACTTCCTGGCGCGCCTCTCCTTCTCCGAAACTTTTCTTGAGATTTTCTATCTTCAGGAATTCTTTGTCTTCCATATCACCCTGCTCCTCTGCTTTTACTCATGGTTAGCATTCGCTAACTTGTAAAGTATAATCCTGTTACGGTCTTTGGATAACATATCAGAATGCACAAAGTATTAATTTATGAAATTGAATATGTTGAGTGTTTCAACATTCATCGAGGGAATTCGGGTTCAACAAAAAATCAATGATGTTGATAACGGCTATCCCGTCTTCTGTATGCCAGACAGGAGTTTTGTCACCCGTTACGATTATCTTTTTGAATGAATCGTCAACCTGAGTGAGGGGCCTTACTTCTCTTTGCATAACCTGTTCGTCCGAAAAATTATACGCGGACTGAACATAGTACCGGCGGCTGTCTTTATTGCAGACGAAATCTATTTCTGTTTTGAGTTTCTTTCTCTTCCCGTTCTCATCGTTTGCATATACCGTATTCTCACCGATGTCCACGGAAAAACCTCTGCCTACAAGTTCGTTGAAAATTATGTTCTCCATCGCATGAGTCGGTTCAATCTGACGGAAATTCAAAAGAGCGTTTCGAAGGCCGGGGTCGACATAGTAGTACTTTTTGTTACCGCCGATGTATTTGCGGCCCTTGACATCGTATCTCTCAGCCTCGCTTACGATAAAAGCCTGCTTAATGTCTTTTATGTATTCGCGCACCGTGTTATCCGATATTGTTTTGCCCAACACCGATTCAAAGGTGTTGGAAATTTTAGCCGGGTTAGTCAGACTTCCCGTGGCGGAAGCGATAACTTTCATAATGTCGTCCAAAGCGGCAGTATCCTTTATTTTGTTGCGTTCAACGACATCTTTCTCGTAAGTGTATTCCAAAAGATTTATTAAGTATTCGCGCTTCTCGGATTCCGTATCACAGTCGAGGACTCTCGGAATTCCGCCGTACACGCTGTATTCCGTCCACGCTTTATCCGTCTGTGCATTTTCTTTGTGAATTTCTTTGTACGCACCCCAGAACTCATCGAAAGAGAGGGGCTGCATATGGATCTCTTCCCCTCTGTCGCGGAACTCGGTGATAATGTCGGAGGATAGGAATTTTGAATTGCTGCCGGTCACATATATATCAAGATTTTTGTTTCTCGACAAACCGTTCAGAACAGATTCGAATCCTTCACATTTCTGAACTTCGTCGATTAGAACGTAGTACTTGCCCTCCCCGTCCGTATGCTCCTTTATGTAGTTCCCGAGGGCTTTCCTGTCAAGCAGATCTTCGAATTCGTAACTGTCCAAAGCGATCTTGATTACATGGTCGGTTTTAACGCCCGAGATTAAAAGTTGCCTGTAGAACAACTCAAACAAAAGATAGGATTTGCCGCAGCGTCTGATGCCGGTGACAATCTTGATTGTGTCTTTATCTTTTTTCTTCAGGAGTTTGTCCAAATATTTTGGCCTTGCAATCTCAATCATACGCTCCTCCGAATTTATCTCTTGCACCGTTTTTCTCAATGGAATTATACCATTTTGCAGGTTTCAGGGCAATTTCATTGAGAAATTCGGTGCAAATGCACCGAATTTCTCAATTGGTTTCTTTGATTGAGTAGATGCGCGACGCGAAATCCGGGAAAAATCTGACCTCGTTGTTGTAGCCGACTCCTGCGAATGCGGACTTTAAGTGAACGCCCGCGTTCATCATGGCATCACCGTACATGATGTGCCGCTCGACCTCGCCGTCCATTTTCACAAACTTGGCGATTATGTTGACCAGGTGCCCTTCGGGCTTAACATGGAACGGCGTTGATGTGTTAATCAGACTTCCGAAAAACTTGATATTGTATTTTAAAATTCTGCCTTCAATCAGATACTTTGTCGAAGGAGACAGCCCTTTTGGCGTTACCATGCAGAACTGCGAATTTGGCGTGACGTTTAACTGCATAATCATGGAGACGGCCTCCGATTGGTCCTCGGATACGACGCACCATTCAAGATCGTGGCCGACGCCCGGAGCGGTCATGGAGCCGTGCTTATATTCAAGCGAGCGCTTAAAATCGCGAACCCTTCTGAAGTTGCCGTACTGGAACATTCGGCGGTGGTCCTTATAGTATTCAATCTGGGTTTTAACGGCCTCGAATTCCTCTTTGTTCATATCGCAGAGATTGCACTCGTACCCCAAAACCGCAAATGCCGCAACATTAAATCTCGTCTCAATAGGGGTTACACGCAGGGTCTGGTGGTTCGGACAATCGGATACGTGCGCGGTGTAGGTTGACTGCGGATAACCATAGGAATAGGAATTCTGAATCTCCGCGCGGCACACCGCGTCGGAATCGTCGGACGCCCAGATCTGCGGGAAGTAACATAAAATTCCGAGGTCGAATCTGTTGCCTCCTGCGGCACATCCTTCGAACAGGATTTCCGGGAATTTCGAAGTCAGAGTTCTCATCACGCGGTAGAGCCCCAAACAATATCTGTGGAACACCTCACCCTGATTCTCAAGATTGCCGGAGAAAAAATCCGTGAACGTGCGGTTCATGTCCCACTTTACGTATGAGATATCCGCAGACGAGAAAACCTTGCTCATCGCGTCAATTATGTAGTCCTGAACCTCGGTGCGCGTTAAATCCAGAATAAGCTGATTGCGGCCCTTGGAGTGGTCTTTGCCGGGAATCTTAATTGCCCAGTCCGGGTGCGTGCGGTAGAGGTCGGAGTTCTCGGATACCATCTCGGGCTCAACCCAGATGCCGAAGTCCATTCCGAGTTTTTTGATTTTATCGCAGATGCCTTTCAAGCCCTTCGGAAGTTTTTTCTTGTTAGGATACCAGTCTCCCAAAGATGAGGTGTCGTCGTTCCTCTGCCCAAACCAGCCGTCGTCCATGACGAACAGTTCGATGCCCGCCTGCGCGGCTTTTTTCGCAAGTTTTAAAAGCTTGCGTTCGCTTATGTCGAAGTACGCGGCTTCCCAGGAATTTAGGAGGACGGGCCGAAGACGCTCCTTCCAGGCACCTCTTACGATGTGACTGTTTACAAAATCGTGCATAGCAGAGCTCATGCCGTTGAAGCCCTTATCCGAGAAGCACATTACCGCCTCGGGGGTCTCAAATTTCTCGCCGGGCTTTAAGGTCCACTCAAATCCGGTGGGATTGATTCCTGCGACAAATCTCACTTTGCCGTAGGGGCTAACCTCGCAGCACTCGTAGTGGTTGCCGCTGTATATGAGGTTAAAACCGTAAACCCATCCGTAGTCCTCGCACGCGTTTTTCTTCGAGAGCATGACGAAAGGGTTGGCCCTCGACGAAGACGTACCTGTGATTGAGGAATTTATGTACTTGCCGGAGACCACGGGAATGTCGGTCTTGTTCATCTCGCGCGCCCACGCCCCCGTGAAGGTGTGGAAGGTGTACTCGCCGCGGTCGAAGTCGACAAGGGTGCTCATCAGCCGGTCGATACGCACATCGCCGGGACTCAAGTTTTCGAGAACTGCCGCACGGCTGATTACGTCCACGGCCTCGAAAACATAATACTTGAGGTCAAGCCTAAGGCCGGAATTTTTATCCTTCAGTGTGACGGTTAATGTTTTCGCGTCGCCGTAGGATGAAGGAAGGTCTTTGCTCTCTTCTTTGGTTTCCGCTATCTCATAGGACTCATATCTGAAGTCGGACGTGCGGCTGCCGTCGGGGTTCACGACCTCTATCATGGGCTCGCGGATGTCGCCTTTTCCCAAACTGCTCATCTCGAGTTTGATGTCTTCGAGCGTCATGTTTTTGTGCTCGTCGTCGACGACATTTGTGTTGCCCTGGATGAACTCCTTTTGCTCGGCGAGGCCATCCGAGTCGTAGAGCGTGATGCCCTTGCCGTAGTAGAGGTGCTCCAAGTGCCCCGTGTCCTTCAGTTCAAAAGCGTAGGTCGTGTTTTTTGTGTCAAGAACGAAAGTCTTGTCATTAAATACTCTAATCATTTTTTCTGACCTTTAAGTTTTGCGGAGATTTCCTCAATCTTCTCGTCGGTTAAGATGTACTTTTTGTTAAACAGAACTATCGCCACGATGAGGCCGAAGATAGGCACGAGTGTCATGGTAAGTCTCAGGCCCACAACGGACGACCCGGATACGGCCTGCGCGCCGGTCGCTTTAATGGTGTCAATCATTGCGGCCAGGCCCTTGACGGCCGAACCGTCGACTATCTCAAAATCGCTCGAGGTTCCGATCTTGAACACTGACAGCGCGATGGACGCAACGAGGGCCGCGATACCGCTTGCAAGCTTAACAACGAAGGTCTGCATCGAGAAGATGATCGACTCATCGCGTCTGTTGTTCTTAAGTTCGCCGTAGTCTACTGTGTTTGCGAGGAAAATCGTTACGAGTACGTTCATAACGCCAACGGCCGCCATAATGAAGAAGCCCGGGATAAGGAACGGATAGACACTCGACACGCCCGCCAAAGCCATTGTAAGAAGAATTATGTATCCCGCGATTGAAGCGATAACACAGATCATAAAAGTCTTGATGGTCGTGAAGAATTTTCTCAAAATCGGGAACATAATCATCATCGCAAGAATCTGAACGGCGCCCGCGAATGTGTTAAACAGTGTGTAGTTGCCCTGCCAGTTGTCGCCTGCCAAATCGTACTTGAAGAAATAGATTAACAGATTGGATGTGATATAAGTTGCAATGTTTACGAGGACAATCGTTATAACAACAGTCATTGCCTGGTCGTTTGAAAGGAGCGCGCCGAACATCTCTTTGACCGTTGCGGTCTGCATGTCGACAGTCGACTTTTCCTTGATGCCGATGCATGTGATTGTTACGAAAACAACGAACAGAACAGCAATGATGAGTGAGAAATATTTAAAGCCGTATCTCTCAACAGTCTTGGTCGAATTGACCGTTGCGGAAAGTTCAGGATTGCTCTGTGCCGTTATGCTTGCATAGTCTTCCTGATCCACATAGAGCGCGATGGACGCAGTATCTCCGTCGATTGCGACATACATGCTGTCGGAGAAGTCATAATCGCCGATCTTGATCTCGGAGTTTGTGCTCTCCTCGGTGTAGTAAGTCGCCTTCTCAAACTCGGAGCTGTCAGCTGTAAGACTAAGTGTTCCGCTTGTAAGTTCCGTTACGTTACCTGTAGTAGCGTCGGCGTCGTCCTTTTCGACAAGATAGATTGTAAGAGACTCGCCTGTGTAATCTTTGGTGATGTTGTCGGCGCTCTTTGAAGCCACCGCGTTACCCAATGCGCTTACCGCGAGAACGGTGATTATCGTAACGATGGCAGAGCCAACACCGGCGCAGGATCTTGCGAGGGCCGATAAGTTTTCTCTTTCCTTACCGCCTTCCGTGAAAGCCGGAATCATCGACCAGTAAGGGATATCCATCATGGTATAAGTTACACCCCAGAGGATATATGTGATTGCGGCATATGCTACAAGTCCGCCGCCGTCCAATGACGGGGGAGCTGCGAACATAACAAACAAAACGATGGCATTCGTGACGGTACCGATCAAAAGCCAGGGTCTGAACTTGCCCCATCTGGTTTGTGTTTTCGCGACGATGACGCCCATAATCGGGTCGTTGAACGCGTCGAAAACACGTGCGGCGAGAAGGATGATTCCCATTGCGATTGCAGACACTCCCAAAACGTCCTGGAAGTAGTACAGCACATAACTTGCCGACAGCATGTACACCATGTCTTTGCCGACGGCACCCAAACCGTATGCGGCCTTTTCTTTGAAAGTCAGTCTCATGCGTTTGCCTCCTTTTTGCTCATTGCTATTTTCACGACTTCGTATCCGCCGTTATAAATTCCGTTTGCCTTGTTCTTTACGATGTTATCGCACATATCTTTCAGAGGCGTTACCTCGTCCTTAAAAAGTCTTATCATCTGCAGCGTGTGCGGAATGTCCCTACACTCCAAAGTACCGTCTCCGACCTCTGCCGAGTGAATCGCGCCCCACATCTCGTGCCCGCCGATTCTCTTTATGAAAATCTTCGGCACCGGATAGAACGCCAGCTCTGACGGCTTTGTCACGAGCACGTCGCAGGACCTCATCAGAAGGTTCGTGCAATACACCGCCTCGAAAATATCGCTGTGGCAGAAGCACTTAACACCCGTTACATCTTTTGTGAGGGCGTCCTCGGCAAACTTCTGCGTCTCATCCCACTTGTCAAAGAAAGTCTCGGTTACATCCTCCAAACCGGGCACAGCCTTCTTCAAATCGTCCCACACATTCTGATAATCACCGATGTTTACATAAACCACAGCCTTCTTCTGCTTAATGTCAGGCATAAGATCGTTTAATATCGCCGCGAAAATCTCCTTCTGGGCACCCGCGCCTCCGATGGTAAGCAGATACCTTATGGCCTTGCCTTCTGCCTTGCGCTTCATTCTCGCCTCGCAGTCTGTCTCAATATTCTTTACGAGTTCATCGTCAATGTAGTGTCCTGTATATACGAGAGCAGCCTCATCCATCGGGTGGTTCACCTTATCCCCGTCCATTCCGTTGCAGATTCTGTAGCCCTGGTATGCATAATGTGTCTGAATCGTATGCGTCGCGCCCTCGGCGAAATGCAGAGCCATCGGCCAGTTATCCGGCACCGCATTCACTACGTGCTTCATGCCCGCGTGAATCGCAGCCTGCGCCGGCCACACATGAGTTCCCACAACAGGAATGTCCTTGGGCACATTCTTAAAAACCGGTGCCATCAGTTCCGCGTTCTTCTGATCCGAGCAGTTATAGGACAGCTTGCGGAACCCCTCGTAATTCATCGGCTCCCACACAATCTTGTTGAAAAGTTTGGATTTCTGCGAGAGTCTGCTGCCGGTTGAATACAAATCGTTCTGATACGAGATAATCTTCGTGCATGTCGTCTGCGGGTACGAATTCAAATCCATCCAGTAAGGCGTATATCCCAGGGCATGCGCGCAGGACGCAATCGCAATCGAAATTCTGTAGTGCCCGAAACCCATTCTGATGTTGCCTACAATGATCCCCTTGTCTGTGTCAAAGTCGCCCTGCGTTCCGGCCTCATCGATTCTGATGTTTCTTACGCCGAGCGGAGCGGTCAGAGTCTTGTTCTCTTCCGTCCACGCCTTGTAGTCCACATTCGAGTCATCGCCGAATTTCTTGATAAACTTTTTCTTCGACTTGATTGCCGCCTTCTCGTTCACTTCGTTCCCGTAAATCTTCATGCTTCGATTCCTTTCAATAAAATGTTTACGACTTCCGTCAATCCTTCGTTATAACTAAGCCCCGCCTTTTTGAGCGTGTCTCTTTCGAAAAAACTCACCAGCGCCGACTCCATCATCATCCTGAAAATCGCGAGGTTTGCGTCCTGCCTGATCTCGCCCCCGGTCTTGCCGTCTTCCAAAAGTTGAATCGCCGGCTCCCAGTTGCTTTCCAGATTGTTTCTAACCTTCTTATAAACCTTCGGATACTTATCTTTAAGATTGAAAAGCTCATTCAGATTGATTTGCTCGAACCCTTCCGGCATCGCCGCCAGATACGCAGCCAGGCCTTTTTCCAGTGCATCCGCCTTGGCCTGCGCCACTTGCCCGAAAATAAAATCCACCATCTCCGAGAACAATTCATCCTTGCCCTCGAAAACAGTGTAAATTGTCTTCTTCGACATCCCTGCCTCACGCGCGATATCGTCCATCGTAAGCTTCAACCCTTTGCGGTTGAACACCTGAATTGTGGCTATGAGAATTTTTTCTTTCATTTTGCGCCCCTCGGAAACTGTTTTGTCGTTTTTGGTTTCCTGAGGTTATAATAGCACGCTCTTTGGAAACTGATTTTACAAATTTAGTTTCCTCATTTTGTGCATCCTGCTCAAAACCCGGCTCTCAAATCTCCGTGCCGTCATTTTTGCCGACACTTTGACCCCAAAATGACGGCAAATTTGTCGGCAAAAATTATTTTGCAAAAGTCAATAGGCTAATTGCGGCAATTACGTTACAAATTTTGGCCAAAAGTCTCAAAAGAAGCCCCTTTTTCGAAAATTCTTGAAATTCCACATCTCAAGGGTTCATAGTGGAACTATGGAAATACCTAAGCTGTTACATGAAATTCTCATAAACTCCTACGAGCAGGAACTTTCAAAGTTCCCGCTCATTAAAGAAGTGCGCCGCAGAATAAGATACGAGGATGTGAATTGCTTCAAATTCGGATCTCACACGATAAAGAAAAGAACAGCCTACGGACAAAAAATCGAATTAGTGTACAACAAACAACAAAGCGACCTGATACAACTGGAGACTCTAAACTCAAGTTGGAAGGCGCTGTACAACGAGCCCGTGTCGAAAATAGAACTCAATGTCCCGTACTACGGACAACTGAGGGACGCACTTTACCAAAAACTAAAAGATGAAGCATTAAACTACAGAAACGAAGATAAAAAACATGCGGCGGCGGGCAAATATTTCAGGTCGAAGTCGGAAGCAAAGTTTGCGGAAATATACAGAGCGCTCGGAATAGATTTTAAATACGAGACACACTTCGACTACAGTTACTATCCGGATTTTGCGGCCAGCCCTTCTTTCATCAACGGGTTCTTTTTTCATGAGCATTTCGGAAAGATGAACAGCATAGATTACCAATACAATGCCGCAGTAAAAATAAAAGAATACGTCAACATGGGCCTCATTCCCGGGCGGGACATTCTCTTTACATTTGAGTCAGACAATCACGAATGTAACACGGAAGAGTTTTTGCACCTGCTCACCGCACTGATTGCGGCACGCTTAAACCTTTGATTTCTTCTTATCTATCGCAAGAGATGTGATGCCCGCAAGCAAGGCAACAGCGGAGATTATCAGGCCGGACGTAAGACCGGGAGTTTTGTATCTGAGTTCTATTTCATGTGTCCCGGAATCCAAATCAAATGCCATGAAGCCGATGTCGGCACACAGGATTTCGGTCTCCTCCCCGTCGACATAGGCAGTCCAGCCGTCGGCATACGGAATCGAGAGGAAGAGATATCTTTGCCTGTCGCAGGTTACTTCAAGGCTGTAAGTGTTTTCGCCGGAATTCCATGTAATGTCATCCGGGGCACAAGCATTTTCGAGATACGAAAGATTATCCGAGATGTCTTCCGCGTCGCGCGCGTAAACGCTGATGTTTTCAATGGTGTAATTTCCCTCGTATATGAAGAGAACAACAATTGCGGCGGCGTCCTCGGGGACCGTACCGAGGTTTATGTACCAATCATGTCTGTCGCCATAAAGGTGATGTTTGTAATTGTATAGATATATCCCTATCGGATCGGTTGTTTCCCCATCTTTTGTAAGGACATATGTTTCTACCCAAGTTGATGTTGCATCACCGTTTTCATAATCCAAACCCTCGTAACATATAGCGACCTCCTGGCCGGCAATATCATCTGTAACCAATGCAATATAGTCATATTCCTTGTCAACTTTGTATTGGATTCCGTTAATTTCCGTACCGCCTGAACGCATTGAATATTCAACCTCATGCGACTTCAGATTAAAATCTTCTGTTTTACATGTTGCCTTATCATCTTCCAGAACCAAAGCATGTGTAAAAAGCATTTGCTTTATGTTGGCATCCGCCTTTTCGAAATCGCTTTCGCCAACCGCATAATCGAAAAAATACGCCAAGGAATGAGTTGTGTCTGATGCAAGAATTTTTTGTTCCCCGTAGTATGTATCACCTTCCGCTATAACAGCGGAATATCCCGGGATTTGAGTATTGTCGGAAGATTGCATAGATATGTAGTTAACACCAAGCAACGCCTCGAGTTCAGGCCGCTCGTCCACTCCGTCGAAATTCCCTTTAATTTGCGTTTTTCGAAGCATCATCGTTGATGCAAATTTATCAAGTTTATCCGGAAACATATTCATGTAAAAATCAAATCCTTGAAAACCGTTGTACCAGGATGCATTTCTGACATGGTTGGCAGAACCCGAGTCATATCTTTCTCCGTCTTCAAGGCCGATATCATCAAACAATGAGGCTCCGGAACTGTCTGTTATCATTGAATACGCTTCCCCTGCCGTAACCATATCGTAGTCAAAAACCGGACCATATTCAGGGTGCATCGCAAAAAAAGCCGGAGGTATAACAGACACACATGTTATAGCAACCGCCGCAATCCTGAATGTTTTTTCTTTTTTCTTTGATACAAAATAAAACACCGTAATTGATGCTATCAAAATAATGACAGCTATGGCAAATGACACCCTTGGCTTTCCGATTACATTACAAACAATCACATATACCGCAAGGAGAATAATTATCTTAATAAAATTCTTTTCGGTCATTTCCCGAATCTTCGGCAACGTAACAGTAAATATGTACGAAACCAAAAAACAATAACTCCATATCCATCTATCCGATGCATAACTCATACCATTCATTAGACTTCCGAATTGCGGAAGCATAAGACCAATAGTCAAAAAAACGAACCCCATTTTAAGCACCGAGTGACCCTTGTTCATGAACATATAAATCACAAGAGGCAGAACGCATGCGGCAAATCCAAAAAAGCAGTCACGACCAAGCATGTCGTAGAAATCTATGAAACCGGGAATAAGTCCCTCATAATAAACTTTGTCGTACAAAAAAGCAGGTATGTAATATTCAATCCCAAGTCTTGAATTCTGTAACAAACTTGCCAATACAGGCATTATACACACCCCTGCTGACAGAAATGCCATAACCCCGTAAAAGAAAAAACTTCTTGCTTTACATAAACATTGCTTCAATGTTATCAATTTATTTTTAAGTTCAAACAATGCTCTTACAACACAATATCCGGCAACAAGAATCGCAATCATATATCCAAAGTAAAATTGACAGAAAAACACAAAAGTAAGAATCCAATAATACAAACCCTTTCTTCCTTGCTCCCACATTTTTATAACGGCCATCATTACAAGCGGAAACACATACATCCACGTGATACAAACAGATTCCGATAAAATAAGATAGCCCTCGGCACAGAATGCATAAATGACAGAACCACATATTGCCGCGTACACCGGCTGTTTGCGAAAATACGAAAAAAACAGAAAAACCAATCCGGACAGATACAACTTAAGAATAATTATGAAGTCGAACATATACTCGGCATATTGTCCGGGAACAACAGCCGAAAGCCAGTACATCGGATCTGTAATCCCCCCGAAATTACTGAGATAAACATCGCTCCCTGCCCCCATAGCCGGATCGTACATCTGAAATCCGATATTTCCGGAAAACGCCATTGATATTTGCTGCCTTATCCTGCGTCCAACATACAAAAAAGATATAAAATGCTGCTCGAGACCGTCCAGTATTCTAAAAAGGCTTACATCAAAATATAAAAGCCATCCGCCAAAGCACAAAAAAAACAATACACAAAAAAGAATTGTGTATATAAAAAGACCCTTCTTCTTTGTCAGCGTCTCAGTCATCTTCAATCTTCTACTTCAATTACAAATGACGTCGCAACGCCCGGGTGGCCCGGGATGTTGAGTTTAACGTTGACGGTGCCGGTCTTTCCTCTTAAAGTTTTGAGGAAAAAGCCTCCCATGCCGCCCTCGAGGTTGCACGGGCCGATGAATTCAGCCGGGCCTTCGACATCGATGTCGCAGGTTGAGTTGAAGAAATTTAAGATGTTGCCGTATTCGTCGACGGCGCAGACTCTTACGGCGCAGACATCGTAGGTGTCTTCTTCCCTGAGGGTTTCCGTTGAAGGCTGCGCGACAAGATATGCTTCACTTGCCGTGGACTTGGTGCATTCGCAGACGACTTTACCGTCCTTGATGCCCTCGAACCTGAAAGCCAGGGATTTTCCGCCCCAGTTGCCGATGTATTTCTGGAAAAGATTGTACGCGTCCTCGGGCTTCATGTGGTAGCGGACGACAGCCTCCAAAAGATTGAGTTTAATTTTGAGGGGAGCGTTGCCCAAGCCATAGCATGCGTTGTAGTTCATGGCGTCCTTGACGATTTTGTTCTGACGGTCGGTGAAGCCTTCGGCCTCGCGCATACGGTCACCGATGTAATCGTCTATCAGAATCGGCGGGTCCGGCAGGTTTTTGTATGGCGAATCTTTGTGGGTATATTCCTTGATAAACTCGCCGTTCTTGTACATCTTTACCGAGTCGCAGTTGGTGAAGATGTAGATGCTGCCGCGGTTGCCCGCCGGGTGTTCTCCGATGTCCATGGAAGAGGAAATCTGGAGGAACGGTCTTTTCGAGAACTGCGAGGTGTAAACCGCCGCGGCGAGTTTGTGGTTGCGGAACATGTCGAGGACCCCGTGGTAGCAGATGTGGTCGCCGCTTCCGAAATCCTTGTGTGTGTTGTAGTCGAACATGCACCAGCCCAGAGCCCCCGCGATGTCTTCCTCGCCGAACATGCCGTCCATAACGTTTGCGTGGCGGATTGCGTGCTCGGTGCGGTGCACTTCGCTGTCGTAGGTTTTCGTGGGGTACATGTGGCCGTTGCACTCCGAGATGAAGTAGGCCTTGCTCATGTCGGATGTGACCTTTTTCTTCGGGTTGCAGTGGTGTGCGCCGCCGTTGTGCGAGAAGTCGTTGTAGGCATAGACGTCCTCCAAAAGATTGCTCTTCTCAAGGTAACGGATGCCTGTTGTCGGGCGCGTATCGTCCAAAGAGTGCGCCATTTTATTGGTCTGTTTGTAGAACTCATCGTCGTCGACGGATTCGTTGATTCGAACGCCCCAGACAATTATCGACGGATGGTTTCTGTACTGTTCAACCATCTCGCGGGTATTCTCCACTGCCTGCGCTTTCCACGCGGAATCTCCGATGTTCTGCCACCCCGGGATCTCGGTTATAACGAGGAGCCCCAAACGGTCGCAGGCGGAAATGAAATGGTGCGACTGCGGGTAGTGCGACGTTCTTACGACATTCACCCCGAGCTCGTATTTCAAAATCTCGGCGTCTCTTATCTGCATATTTTTCGGCATCGCGTAGCCGACATACGGGAAGCACTGGTGGCGGTTCAGGCCCATCAGTTTGACCTTGCGGCCGTTCAGATAAAAGCCGTCTGCCTTCCACTCGATATCCCTGAAACCGAACTCGACTTCGCTCTCGTCGAGCACTTCGCCGTCGCGAATCAGTTTAACTTTCAGTGTGTAAAGATTTGGCGAGTCGATGTCCCAGACCTTGACATCCGGCACCTGAATCTCGGCCTCAAGGCTTCCTGTATCGGTAAGTACAGAAACTCCGTTTTGTATGAGTTCGTACTCGGCGTAAAGCCCATCGGAATTGCCGTCCGCGGTGACATTGATTTTTGCTTTTCCGCGGGAGCTGCCGCTCACAAAAATATCGGAAATAAAAGTCTGACCGTAAACATCGAGATGCACCTCGCGGTAGATGCCGCCGTAGGTCATATAGTCGATAACAAATCCGAACGGCGGGATATTCAGGGATTCGCGGCTGTCGCACTTAACAACGACTTCGTTCGCCCCGCCGTAGTTTACAACCTTGGTAATCTCACATCCGAAGGCCGTGTAGCCGCAGGAGTGTGTGACCATCGACTGCCCGTTTACGAAAACCTCGGCCTTGTGCGCGACCGCGTCGAAGTTTAAGAAAATGCGCTTACCTTCCCATTCTTTGGGAATATCGAGTTTGCGCTTATAACCCGAGACCGTCTCGTACACGGAAGCATCGAAGTAGTTGAAAGGCGTCACGGCAACCGTGTGCGGGATTCGAACGTCCTCGCCTTCAAAGTTGTCGGAATATTCAAAAGCAAATTTCCAGTCGTCGTTTAAGTACTGTCTCATGTTTGGGATTTCCTTTCGATTTTATTTTGCTGCGGTCTTATCTCAAGTTCCGTCACAACGCAGCGGGATTCGAGCACAAACCTCACCGCATCCGCAATATCTTCGGGGGCAAGAGACCCTTCCCCGGGGCGAAAATCCGCATTGCGGTAAAGGGCAGTGTCCGTCAGATCCGGCAGAATCGTTGTAACCTTCACATTGTTCTTCCTCTCCTCCTCGAAAACAGACCTCCCAAAAGACAGCAGGCCCGCCTTGAGTGCCCCGTACGCCGCGGCATGAGTGTTTATTCTCGCAGCCGTAACCGAGGCGATATTTATAACATGCCCCGCCCGCTGCCGCAAGCCAGGCAAAACGAGTCTTGTGAGCACCATCGGGACCTCGAGATCGATGCGGCACATCTCCTCTATATTGTTTGCGTCAATGCTGCCGTGCACACCGTAATACGCGCTCCCGGCACAGTTGACCAGAACATCCACGGGACCTATCTTATCGACCTCTGCGGCAAGCCTTGCGGTGTCGGTTATGTCAAACTGTATTGCGGTGAAACCGGTCTCGCCGAAACTGCGCCCAAGCCCAAAGACTTCAAAGCCCTGCGCGAAAAGCATTTCCGCAATGGCTTTGCCTATTCCGGACGATGCACCCGTGACTATTGCTTTTCGGGATTCCAGCGCCATATTTGCCCCTCGTCGATATATTTTTTGAGTTCATCGGTGACGACTTTTTGCATCTTAAGATCCAAATCTTCCGCATACTGGTAGACGCCGTCAACGTTGGTATAAGGATACCACGCGACAGGGCTCAAAGGACAGTTTTTTCGCATGCGTTTTAAGTATTCGGCAGAGAGTCTGAACGTGCCGACCGACACGTCCCGGATTTTGCTTAAATCCACGGCGGATGCAATCTCAGATACTAAATTGGTGTATTCGTTTTCCCAGTCCGCCGTAAGCATAATCGGGTCGATGCAAAGTCTCACGCGCGCGCCCGCATCCACGGCTTTTCGAACCGAAGCAAGTCTTGCGGAGAGAGGCGGGGTTTTGTGTTCTGTGTTTTCGATGACGCTCTCGGGTGAAAGCGTGAAGGAATACACAATGTGGGCTGACGCGGTGAATTTGGTTGGCGCGCTCTTGGTTCTGATTTCTATGGTGAGGCCCTCGCGGTCCTTGGCATACGCTATCCACTTGTCGGCCAAGCCCGTTAAGGAATTTAAGGCCGGCAGGTCCGTGTCGTAGGACACACACAGGTACATCGGGCCTTTTTCAAGTCTATCCTCGCACGCGGCCTTATAGTCGTCGAAATTTACAAAGACCACCATGTCGGCGGAGTCGAACACGCCTTTTAAGAAGCAGTAGTCGCAGTCGAAAACACATCCGAGAACGGAGTTGGAATAGCAGAAATTTTCCTCGCCGAACCCCTGGCACACAGGGGCGCCCTTGTAGATTTTTTCGCCTGTGTTTTTTGCAAGAATCAGGGCCTTGGAGTTACTCTGTGCGGAGTAGTTCTGATGCGCCCTGCAGAAGACATCTTTATAGTGAGGAATCGGAATTACCTCCGGGTTTTTAAGGCGCGAGAGAATCCTTACGGCATCCCTTGTGCCGATCAGGCTTTCCTCGCAGTAAACGCGCGTGAACTCAGGCGCCCGGAATGAGTTTTTTGAGTTCTCCGACATACCGGGCTCCCTCCTTCTTCGATTTTACCGGAACACAGCCTCTGTCAAGTTTGTCTTCCCAAAATGCTGTGACTTCGTCCAATTTGCCCACAGCTGCGGCATAGGTCACAAGTTTTTTGTAGTCGCTCTCCATAGTCTCGGAAAGGCACAGTGCGGGCGCGACGGTTGCAACCGCGTAATCTATCTGCTCTTTCACAAATTCTTCGCGCTCGGCCTCGTTTGCTGCGCGGCTTATTTGGCTCAGCAAATCCGCTGTCTGCGGAATGTATTTCTCAATCAACTTACTGACCTGAGACGCCGTCGGCAGGTTTTGTCCGTTGTCCGACACAATCTTGACGAAATACATTTTCTCAACCGTGATGTGCCTCTGCGCCACCCTGAATATAGCCGAGGCCTCCATGTCGTAAATGACGCCGGGCGCGGTAAACGACACAACTTTGCCGGATGTGAAAAGATGTCTCTCGGGAATGTCGTGTTTAACTCTCAAATCAGGGTAGTAGTCTTTACCATCGACCATGTCCGTTATTCTGTTCGCAAGATAAATTCCCGGGGCATCCCCCGCACAAACTCCTATGTTAACCACATAGTCTTCCGGGTGAAATTTAATGTCGGCAACAGCCTTTGCGGCATGTTCCCTTCCGACTCCCGTCAGAATAAATTTGATGCCGCAGTCTTCAAACTTTTTTTCGAGCGGCGCAATCTCGCACTTTAACGCAGATACAACGTAAATCATAAAGCCTCCATGTAGTGCGTATATTATAACCTTGAAGGCAAATACTTCGAGTGTTAAGATTATCGCGTTATTTTTAAAAAGAGGTAAATCAAATGGAAAGATTATTGACAGGCCTGCAGCCTTCCGGGGCCCTTACCATCGGAAACTTCTGCGGCGGCATCAGCCAGATTGTAAACTATCAGGAAAAATACGAGACCTTCCTGTTCATCCCCGACATGCACGCTATAACAGTGCCACAGGACCCTGACGCCCTTCACAGAAACATCATCAACGCCATCGCAATGTACATCGCCTGCGGCGTCAACCCGGATTTGGAGCACATGCACATTTATATCCAGTCCGAAAACTTATACCACGCAAATCTTTCCTGGATCTTAGAGTGCCACACTCCCCACGGAGACCTGACACGCATGCACCAGTTCAAAATGAAGTCCGCAAAAAACGAAGCCTTCACCGAGGGACTCGTGACATACCCCGACTTAATGGCCGCCGACATACTCCTGTACGACGCAAACTACGTACCCACGGGAATCGACCAGAAGCAGCACGTTGAGCTCGCAAGGAATTTGGCCGAGCGCATGAACAACCGCTACGGCGAATTGTTTATCGTACCCGAGCCTTTAATCCCCACGGTAGGCGCGAAGATCCGCGACTTGCAGAACCCGGAACTGAAAATGAGCAAGTCCACGGACAACCCCAAGGCATCCGTTTTCCTCGCAGACGATGAGAAGTCAATCCGCAAGAAAATCATGAGCGCCGTCACGGACTCCGACGGAGTTATCAAATTCGACGAAGAAAACAAGCCCGGCGTGTCCAACCTCATCACCATCTACTCCGTTTTCTCCGGCACCGAGATTGAAGACACAGTCAAAAAATTCGAAGGCGGCGGCTACGGCGACCTCAAAAAAGCAACCGCGGAAGTCCTCGTTGAAAAACTCACAGTCTTCCAGGACAACTACAACAAAATTATCGAGTCGGGTAAAATCGACGAAATCCTTGACTCCGGCCGCGACTTCTCCACAAAAATCGCCGCCGAGAAATACGAAAAAGTCCGCAAAGCCGTCGGCTTCGGCAGACTCTGATTCCAACTCACAAACCAATAAAAAAGCCGGCTCACTGCCGGCTTTTTTGTTTTACCAAGTCAATAAGAACTAATTATCAGCAATTAGACTGAATCATAAATCTCAGGAGAAGTGTAATGTTTAATTGCTTCATCATCCCCTGTATATTTTTGGATTTCTAAAACATCCAGCGCCCCTGTTGCCAAATCAGCAACCGAAACACCTGCTACAATTTTGGAATTATTGCATGCCGATTTCAATCCTTCAATATATCTTTCATCCTGAATTCTGCGTTTGGTACCCTGCAATATGGCATTTATAACCAAAAGTGGGTTTTGCGATGAGACGCTTCTAACGATTTCTTCTTCATCACCGTCAGTCATCATGTTAATTCTATCTTGCACATTACCAGTTTCCATTAATAATATCCTCCAATGCTGTATCTCTCAGTTTTTCTATACGCCTGATATATGGTATTGCTATATCACCATACTGTTTTAAAAAATCTATTTCCACTTGATATGCGTCTCTTTCTCTTTTTGCTATAACATCACAATCTTTGAATATGCGTTCGATGAGAGATTAAATATCTTCTTTGTTGTAGAGATAATGTCACTATCGAATAATCTTTATCCCTTAAAGCATCAGAGATTCTTTGGCGCTTGCTTTGACGACGGGATCGTGGGTTACAACCACTACGGTTTTGCCGCTGTCGTTTAAGTCTTTGAGCAGGGACATTATGACATCACGGTTGCCGGCATCGAGGCTGCCTGTGGGTTCGTCAGCGAGGATGATGTCCGGGGATTTAAGCAGAAGCTTGGCAACGGAGACGCGCTGTTGTTCTCCTCCGCTAAGTTGGAAAACTTTCTTTTTCTCATAACCGGAAAGGTTGACTTTTTCGAGGGCTCGGGCGATGCTGTCACGCTCTTCCGTTTTGGAGAAGCCGCGGAATTTTGTGGAAATTTTAAGATTGTAGAGGACGGTCTCTTCTTCGACCAGGCCGAAATTTTGGAAAAGGTATCCTACCCGGGTTTTGAGAAGCTGTCGTCCTTTGGAGGACTTGAGCGTCGGGTTTTCGATGCCGGAGAGGATTAAGGTGCCGCTGTCGGCAGATTCGAGGAGGCCGATGATGTTGAGAAGTGTGCTTTTGCCGGCGCCGCTTCTTCCTGTGACGGCAAGGAATGCTCCCTCCTCGATTTTGAGATTGAAATTGTCCAGGACGACATGGTCGCCGTAAGCCTTCGAAATTCCGTTTAATTCAATCGCATAAGTCATGCCAGATCTCCTTTCAAAACCGTTGCCGCATATTTCGACGTCCTTGATTCCAATGCGATGCAGAAAATTATGAAATCCAAAAGTATGCATAACAAAGAAAACCATAGAGGACACTTCATCAGTACAAACCAGATTACGATGAAGGCGTAAAATCCGGCTCTTAAAACAAGATGTTTTCCGTGAATATCGATGAAGGAAAACCCGTTCATTTTTTTGATTGTGATTATTTTTTGATTGTTCTTATAATAGACGACACATTCGTAGAAAATGACGCCGGTCAGCAAACACACACAGAAGAAAAGCGCCCCGAAATATATTGCCATTCCGTGTTGAGTGTAGTTTCTCATATAGTTAAGCTGAGCCCCGACGGAAATGATGTCACCGACATATCCGGTCAGATTGAAGTCTTCCAGAAGAGGGAGAATTTCATTGTAAAAATCATCCGTGTTGCCCTCGAAAATAAGCAGTCCGCAGGAAATCTGCGATGAGGCCCGGGTGTATTTTTCATCGAGCAAAACAATTGTATTTTCGAAGTATCCCACGGTGTCGGGCAGATAGTCGGTTGAGAAGCCGTAAAATTTTTGATCCTTTGAATATTCAAGAATTAACATTTCTCCGGATTCATATTCCTTCAAATAGTCCGAATCGGCATACGCCTTTCTGACCTCTTCCCGATCTGTTCCCTCCGGAACAAGAATAACGAATTTATCTTCAGGTAAATCAGACGGTTCGATTTTGCTACCGTCGGGCGAATAAACCGGATTAATATCCATATAGGATTTGTTGATTGCAATCACGTTGCCGGTGTATTCGTAATATTCGTTATCGGCCTTCATGTATTCCCGGATTTCTTCCGGCGTATCATCGTCGCCGAAAGAATATGCACTGCTCGGGTCCATAAGCACCACATTATGTGTCAGGCTCATTTTGTCCGTAAATTTTTTCATATCGGAATCCAGCACTTCATATTCGATATTTTCGACATTTTCGGTCAGATTGAAAAAATAATAATCCGAATAATTCTCAGCCCCTGCTTTTGCCACTTCGTTAACGCTTAGCATGAACTCCGCGCCGATGTAGCAATAATATGCCACAACCCCGATTATCAGAACCAGACAAAGCTTCGCAATAACGGTGATTACATATAATGACTTTTGCTTTTTCTCGCCCTTCAGGGTGCTTAATGGATTTACAAAAACAATATGGATGCACGAGGCGAAAAAGGCGAGAGTCCATGCTATAACAAATGCAACCGGCAGGGGCCAATAATCAAGAATAAAGTACATAAAAATCGGAAGACTTTCCCAAAGACTGCAAATAACAGCTCCCACTGTCATCGCAGATAAAAATACCGGGATAAATCCGGAAAGGAATGTCTTTGTGAAATTGCAGGCAATGTTCCAAAACGAATAACCTTCGAGTCTTCGGATTGCAATAACTTTGCTGCGGGACAACTGCCAGAAAAGCATGCTGAGGAAGGACAGGCCCAGCAAGGCAAGAGATGTGCACAGCACTATCATCTCATAACTCAAATCCACATAAACACTGCCCTTTTCATCGATTGTTATTCCGTATTCGCAGCTTAGTTTTTTAAGAGTTTCAAAATATTCTTCGTTTGTGAAAAAAGTCGCGGAATCCAGCTCATCCGGAGTCATGTCTGTCAGAGAATATACGGCATATATACCGAGACTCCGGGGCATAAACAGACGGTATTCTTTGAAATTTTTGCGACCGCTCCCTTTGCTGTTTATCAAAACCGTACCCGGTTCAACAAGGCATGTTCCGGTTCCGCTGTGCCAATTCAGAAAATCTTCGTTGTTATTGGTTTTGTATATTATGTTTACGACATCGGCTTCGTTGTATGTCAGGCCCGTCGTCTCGTAGACACGAACCAGGATGTCCAGGTTTGCCTCATCGCATATTTTGCCGAGAATTTCGATTGTTTCTTCCGGCGTACATTCGGAATGTTCTATACAGAACTGCTTTTTTTCAAGTAAATCGCTTCCCGCATTGACGATGTATATAAAAAACGTAAGAATCACAAACAGAATCGCCGAAAAGCCAATCATAAAAAACATGATTTTTTTCATCAGTGAACACCCTCCGAAAAGAAGTTTAACATTCACTCACGATTTGCGCAACTGTTGTTCAAATGTTATGAATAAACTCTTTGACAGCGTCGTCGTATTCCTGTTCGTGAACGAGGCGGATGCGGGAGTGTTCGCCTGTGGGGAACCAGTGAATCTGTTTGTTCGGGGATTGGCATTTGTCGTAGAGTTCGACGGCGCGCTCGGGGAGGGAATAGATGTCCTCTTTGCTGTGGAGGAAGAGGATAGGTTTTCGCATTTTGTCGATACGGTATATGGGGCCGTCGTGGACGGCGTCGGCGTGGGCGTAGATTTTCTCGAGAAGCATGATTAAGTGAAGGCCTAAGAAGATCGGGCGTTTTTGCTCGATCATATGGTTTTTGAAGGACTCGTAGAAGGTCGCAAACATCCCCTCGGCGACCATGGCTTTGAGGTACTCGGGGCACTCATCGCTCGTCAGGGCGAAAAGGCCGGTTTCCGAGCCGATGCAAATTGCGTGAAGGATAACCTCATCGTTGCCGAAGTTGTCGTGGAGAAGTTTGGACCACTCGATTATGTCTTTGTATTCTTCGAACCCCAGGGAGTTGTATTTGCCCTCCGACAGACCGTGGCTGCGGTTGTCGATTACAAGGATATTGTATCCCTCCTCCTCGTAGGGCTTTGCGAAAAAGTACGAATAGTTGCAGCCCTCCGTGCGCCCCGGGATTATTATGACCGCTTTTTTATGCCCCAGGTCGTAGTATTCGCCGACAAGTCTGAAGCCGTCGGACGTTACGGTCACGTCCTGTTTTTTGTCGGCATGCGCGTCGCCCCAGACTTTGGCTATATCGAAGAGGCGTTGGTACTCCGGGTCGTCCGGGAATGAGCTTCTGCGGCTCCATTTCTCGGGCGATGTTCTCACAAGCATCATGCGCCAGACGATTATAGCTGCGGCAAAAGGCATCGGGATTGCGGGAACTATCAGGACCAACAGAATAATAAGGATTATTTTGGACATCAGATCACACCTATAATCCAGTCGTAAATTTCCTGTCCGCCGTACTCGAAAACAAAGTCCGCAAGGGGAAAATTCTCTTCTGAGTCTTCCCGCAATTTCTGCTCATCGTCTTCTGTTTTATCCGCTCCCCTGAACACGATTGCCGATTCGAATTCATCGATATCCGTCAATGTTTTTATAAGGTCGTCTCCTTTGGCGATTATTCTGTCGCCTTCAAGGATTATTTTTTCGCCCTTATTAACTTCGATTCGATCGTCCTTATAGTCTTTTGTAGCGGTGGTTTGGCTGATGCACCTGACGCCGTCTATGCCTGATTGCATTCCCTTCAGGCGTTGGTCCGTTTCCGAGTCGGGAACGTCCATCGCAAGAGCGTAGTAACCCTCAAGCATGTTTTTGGTGTTCAGTACCTTAATCTGAACATCTTCATGAGTCTCATTGAGGTACAGTTCACGAGCCTGTTTTGCGGCGCCGATTGTGTTTTTGTTGTTGGGCAAAACCACGATTGTATCGCAGTTCAAAGTCTTGAATTCGTCGACAAAATTTTGGGACGAGACGTTCATTGAAGGGCCGCAGTCGATTATCGAATCGCAGCCCAATTTCTCATACGCGTCTCTTATACCCTCGCCCGTTACAACCGCGACCGTGGCGATTGCTTTGTGTTTGTTTTTCTTCATCTTGAGGGTGTTGCGGTGGCCGTGCATGACCTGCATATTCTCAAGTTTGAACGTTACAAACTCACCGAAAGCCTGCGCCTCGGCGATTACTTTGGCCGGGGTTTTGGTGTGGATGTGAACCTTCACTCTCTTCCCGTCCTGGACGGCCACGATGGAATTGCCGAGCCCGCCTAAATCCTCAATGAATTTATTAAGTCTGAAATTCCTTAAGTACCCTTCGGTGCGCATGAGTTGGAGGATAAATTCCATGCAATAGCCGTCTACGAAAACCGAGTTCTCGTTGAACGAGGTCAGGTCGTAGGATTGTGTGGTTTTGAGTTTGTGCGACCCGGCTTTGTTTATCTCGCCGTTTAAATATTTGAGGCATCCTTCGATTATGCAGATGTAGCCCGCCGCCCCGCTGTCGACAACGCCTTCTTCCTTAAGGCACTCGAGCATATCCGGCGTGAAAGTTAAAGTCTTTTTCATCTCGGCGACATACATCGAAAGCATGTCCTCTATTGTGGTTCTTCTGCCTACCTGCGATCTTATGTTTTCGATGCCTAAACGCGTGACGGTGAGGATTGTGCCTTCTGTAGGCTTCCTCACGGCCTTGTACGCGATTCTGTATGCGCGGATGAAGCCGTTTCTCATCTCCGCCGCGGACACCGTCGGGCATCTGGCAAGTTCCTGGTAGAGGCCGGCGAAAAACTGCGACAGGATTACGCCCGAATTACCGCGGGCGCTGTAGAGCATTCCGGTGCTCAAAGCCTTCATGAAAATGTTGAATTCAGGCGCCTGCCCCGCGGCCTCAAGTCCGCCCTCGAGCGTCAGCCTCATGTTGGTTCCCGTGTCGCCGTCGGCCACCGGGAAAACATTCAGCATATTGATTTCTTCTTCACGCGACCGCAATTCCTCAAGGCCGTTTGCAAGCATGGCCCTGAAGGTTTTGCCGTCGATTCGCATGGTTTTCATTTATTTGGTCTCCGCGAGGGCCTGCTCAATTATTTTGCGCTCAAAACTTAAGTCCTCGGTTATCGGCTTGCCCGTGTAGTACGCGGCCATAAGTCCCGTGCCAATGTTGATGCCGCTCGGCGGGAAAACGTCGTTTACGTAAACAGCCTTCGGATGAAATTTCTCCTCAATCATCTGCTTATATGCCTCGGCCTGCGCCTGTCTCATGGTGTGCGCAATAAAGATAATCTGATCTTCCGGATTCTCGATTGTTGCCTCCATGTATTTAAGAAGCACCCCGTATGCGGCCTTCGCCCCGCGCGCTTTACCGAGGACCGTCGTCATACCGCCGGAGTCGACCTCGCCGATGGGCTTGACGCCCGCCAGTGTTCCGAAGAACGCCTTGGCGTTGGTGAGCCTCCCCTTCTTCGCGAGGACATTAAGATCGTCCATCCAGCCTGCCTGGTGGTAACGGTTTTTGTTCTCTTCGATAAAATCCGCAACTTGGGTCATAGAAAGGCCCTCTTCTCTCTTCATCGCGGCATGCACGGCCATCAGACCGTAACTCGACGAATATCTTCTCGAGTCAACACAATGAATTTTTATATCAGGATATTTCTTTGCGATTTCCTTCGCGGCTTGGTCCGCAAAATCGAATGTGCCGCTCATGGCCGATGACATCGTTATAAACAAAATGTCCATCCTCTGTTTGGCATATTCTTCAAATGCCGCTTCGAACTCACCGACGGACGGCGGCGCAGTCGTAAAACCGTTCGGATTCTTCTTGAAATCCCTGTAGAATTCATCCCTGTCGTACTGCAACCAGTCCGATTCCCAGTCCAATTGTTTGCCCCCGGGAACCGTTATGTGCGTCTTGATGACCTTGATATCGTACTTATCCTTAAACTCCTGCGGGATGTCGCATGTGGCATCCGCCATAATCACAAAACTCCCCATTTATTTCCTCCTGTCAATAAAATCTTCGACTTTTCGCCTCGCCTCTTCCCCGCCGTACAGATACGCGACCGCGTGCGGGGCACCTTCGACAAAATATTTTTCTTTATCCGACGCGCAAGCGTCGTAATTATAGCACGAATGATGGATCGGCACTTTCGTATCCGCCGTTCCGTGAATAAAAAGCACCGGGATTTTTGTGTTCTTCAGTGAGTCCGCGCACTTCTCGTGCGGGTTGAATTTTATCAACACTCTTGCAAGAAAACACATGCACGGGGTCAGGAGCTTAACCACAGTGTACTTGCCAACACCCATGTCGTACATCATCGTCCACGGCGACTTGTATCCGCAATCGGCAATGATGCCTTTAACCTTTGTGTCGTCGACTTTATCCGATGCGTACAAAACCGTCGCCGCGCCCATTGAAATCCCGTACAAAAAAATTCTTCCCTTTGTTCTTACTGCTGCCCACTCGGTCCATTTTTGCACATCGTACTGCTCTTTAACTCCGAACGTCAGCCACTTGCCGCCGCTGCCGTTGTGCGCCCTTTGCTCAATCAAAAGAAGATTCATCTTCCCGGCCAGGTCGCTTGCCTGCTTTGCAAAAGAACTGTACTTATTCGAGCAAAACCCGTGCACGAAAACCATCGTATCCTCGCACCCGAAATCGTAAAAATCCCCGACCAGCTTAATCCCGTCATTGGTGATTTCCACCTGCTCATGCGGATAGCTTTTGAGCTCAGGAATCTTCTCCTTATACATTTCCCTGAACGGCTCGAAAACAGTCCCGGAAATATCCTTCGTATCAAAGGCCTCGCACTCAAATCTCGAGAATGTCGATTGGAATCCCACAATCGCGGGTCCGACATAAAAGACCAGGAACATTATGACAGATATAATCAGGACGACCTTCATCTTCAGTTCTCGTTCGGATAAACAAGGCGCCTGTCCGTATCGAACCACTCCGCAACGGTCCTGAACATGCTCACGATAAATCTTCCCCTGTCGGTTATGGAATATGTCCCGTCGCCGTTGTCCACAATACTTCCCGTAACAAGCTGCTCGTTGAATCTCTTCTCAAACGCCCCGTACTCGTTGACATACTTTGTCGTGAAAACCTCACCGATATCTTCCTGCGTGAAATTTTGGTCGTCGTTCTCTTCCATATAACTCAACATAAAAACGGACACCGATCTTTCAACGGTAACCGGAATCATCGTAAACAAAACCGTGTTAACACAGCAGAAAATCACAAACATCATGATAATGTCCCGAACGGTCACAAAATCCCAGAACTTCTTAACGGCGGCCATCGCGCACCCGGACAAAATTCCGGTGATGATGATAAACACCAATCCGCGGTACATCAGCACATCCATGCCGCCCAAAATCCCTGTGTGGAACAGCCCCACAAACATCAATGAGAAAACCAGATAAATAAGAATATAAACTCCGATGAGCTTCAAAATTTTCTTTGCCATTTTCATATCCTCCGTGCCCCATTATACCCCATCATCGATTATGAAAAAATCCATCAAAAAAGTACAAAAACCTACAAAAAAATACAAAAAAGTACAAAGTCTCAAAATCGGGGCTTTTTTACAAAATTCTTGAATTTCGTATTGTGAGGTCTCATAGTTGAATTATGATTAATTCTGACTTACACGCGCTTCTTATCAACTACCTTCGGAAGTATCTTAAAAATACCCCCGACATAACCGTCAGGCGTATTAAACGCAACGGCAAGTTCGGTGACTATATTACAGTTGACAATCACATCTTCAAAGCCGAAAGCAAAAAGGGAATGCAATACAGGGAGTTGGCTGAAGAACGCAAAAAATATATTAACATGCTAAACAATTTCGAAAGCAAATGGAAAGAACGGTATAACTTCCCTGTCCCGGAAATTATTTTTGATTCGAAGCCCAGAACCCTTGAATGCGGTATCACGCTCGACAGAGAATATTTTGATTCCCTGGAAGATGAGGCCTGTACCCTAAATCCCGATAACAAAAAAATACCCGGAAGCGGCGGCAGAAAATACCGGTCTAAATCCGAACGCGATTTTGCAAGGCTCTACGAAACACTTGGTTTCGAATTTAAATACGAACCCCGCATTGTTTTGAATGGGAAAATCCTCCATCCGGATTTTGCCGTTTACGCAGGTCCTATCAAAGGGATGTTTTTTCATGAACATTTCGGCGGCATGAATTCATCAAAATATTCACGCGACACAAAATGGAAACTTGAAGAATACATCGATAACGGCTTTTTAATCGGCACCGACCTTTTGGTCACGTTTGAAGGCGACGCAATAAACTCTTCAATGGAGTCGTTCCTAAATTCTCTGACAGCGTTGTTGTTAACAAGATCCTGAAAATCAAATAGTCGATTTTTTAGTCGATTTTTCGGAAATTTTCGACTGTTTTTTCGACTATTTACCGTTTAGTCGAAAATTTAGTCGATTTTTCAGCGTTTTTCGACTATTTTTTCGACTATTCCGATTTGGGCGCAGTTGATTTCAAAAATCTGACAAACAAAGCGACGGCCAGGACGGCGGAGATGATTTCAGCGGCCGGGGTGGCCCAGGTGACGCCGTAGACACCGATCAGTGATTCAAACAAAATCATAAGGGGGACGTCGACCAGCCCTTTTCGTCCGACGGCCAGGATGAAGGCGGCGGCTTTGCGGCCGGTTGCCTGAAAGACGACGTTGAACATATACGTGAGCGCAGCCAGGGGCGCCGCAAATGCAATGATATCCAGGAATCGGGTCCCGTACATTACAGAATCAGTCTCATCGATAAAGAAGCGAACCAGCGGGGTACTGAACGCCCTGAACAGCACGGTGCATAAAGCGCCGAAGACAAAGGTCACGGTACCTGTAAATTTTATAACTTTACGCATCCTGGAATAGTTGCCGCTGCCGAATGTGTAACCGATGAGCGGTAACACGCCCTGGGTTAAACCCATACAGGTATTAAAGGCAATCATGTTTATTTTCTTGGCAACGCCCATGCCGGACACGGCGCCGGTGCCGTATTTGACGATCAAGGCATTCGCGAAGACGTTTGAAACCATGGCAAACAGAGTCTGCAACGACGCCGGCAAACCTACAAGAAAAACATCTTTGACGGCACTCAAAGGGGCACGACAATCTTTGGGATTCATAGTAAATACATCATCGGAACGACGGCGCAACAGAAAAATAACAAAGTATAAAAGCGACGCGCAGTTGGAAAGCATTGTGGCAATAGCAGCGCCCAGGGTCTCTTGTCCCGCAGGCAAAATAACGAACATAAACAAAGGGTCTAAAACGATATTTAAAATACCGCCCAGGGACATGCCGATTCCGGCTTCCCTCGCGTTTCCTTTGGAGCGGACCAGGTGGCCGCACAGAACGTTGCCGACCGTCGGAATTGCACCGAACACACAGGTCACGAGCATATATTCGGAAGCGTATTCGAAGGAATTTACATCGCCCCCGATAAGCATAATCAGACTGTCCCGGAAGATTAAAATCAGCAACCCATATATAACGGATGCCAAAAATCCTCCCCACAAACAAAACGCGAAGACCCGACGGGCAACAACACGGTCGCCGCGCCCGAGACTTCTTGAAATGACGGATGCCCCGCCGACACCGAAAAGATTCGCGACGGCGGCCATGACGACGAATATCGGGAAGCAGACGGCCAGAGCCGCAACCATCGCCTCGTTCCCGGTTCTGCCGACGTACCAGGTGTCGGCAAAATTGTAGACGATGTTTATGAGTTGGGTTATGACCGTGGGAACCGCGAGGCTCATCACGGCCCGCGGGACAGGGGCCTCTTCAAATAAATATTTTTCGTCCTGCATCAGAGGTAGGTCACCAGTTCCGAAATATTTTTCGTTTCAAAATGCCGCGGCGCCGGCGCGGCAGTAGAAGCTGCGTAACCCGCGGGCATCAGAAGGACCGGGACAAAGGTTGACGGCAGACCGAAAGACGATGCGGTCAGACTGTTCGGGAACACATTGACCCAGCAGGTCCCGATTCCCAAAGACGCGGCCTCAAGCATCATGTGGCAGGCCGCAATCGACGCGTCCTGAGGCCCCGACTGAATACCGGACTCCTCGGAGTTATGCCAGACATCGCGGGTATCGTAACCCACCATAAAGACGACGGGAGCGTTAAACGCGCACCGCGACAGATCACGAATCCGGGCAATCCCCTCCTCACTTCTTATCACATAAATACGCGCGGCCTGATTGTTTTTGGCCGAAGGCGCAATCTGCGCGGCCTTTAAAATCAGGTCGAGTTTGTCCTGCCCGATTGGCGTGTCCTTAAAGTCACGCACTGAAAATCTTTTTGAAGCAAGTTCTAAAAAATCCATAGTTCCTCCGATATAGAAAGTTAATTTTTACGCTCTTTTTTGCGTGCTTTTTTGTCTTCGTACATCTTCTTGTCGGCCTCCATGTAAAGGTCGGCGATGTTGAAGTCCTCCGTCATGACGGTTGAAGCGACGCCCATGCTCGCGCCTATCTCGTAAGGTTTGCCGTCGTTTTCGTTGTGATGTGCCATCTGTTTATAGAGCTCATCCTTCAAAGAAGCAAAGCGCGCATCCGGGTCGGTCGCAACTCCTGCGAGAACATACTCATCTCCTCCGAATCGGCTGATAACTTCACCGGGCAACGAAGCAGCCTTGAGGCAGTCGGCAAAGCACTTCAGGGACACGTCGCCCTCGTTGTGGCCGAAGGTGTCGTTGATGTGCTTCAGGCCATCCATATCGATGCTGACGATGAAGAATTTCAGGGAAGTGTCGTCGCGGGAAGAGGAAATCAGTTTGGGCAGTTCGCTGTAGAATCCGTACCTACCGTAAATGCCGGTCAGATTGTCGTAATAGTGCTCCTTTTCGAGATTTTCCTTGGACTTCGTGAGGAATGCGTTTACGGAGTTGAGCTCGTCTATCCTGTTCTTCTCGCTTGCGATGCGCACGAGCAGAACGTGCGACGCCTGCGCGATTGCCATGCAGATTATGGTCATGACAATGGCTTCTATAAGGTACCCGAGGCTGCGGGAGAAAAACCACATGAAGTTCGTGTCGTACTCCACCTGCACCATGTACGCAGATCGAAAATAGTTCGCCACGACTATGCACACATAGTTAACGATTGACATTATCAGCGTGAATTTCGGGTTGTAGTAAATAATCGTGATTACCGGCACAAGCGCGTAGGTCATGTAGATGCCGATGTTCTCGTTCGCCCCCATGATAAGAACCGTTAAATCCAATGCGATGCAGACGACATACTTTATCGCGGGCACCGGCAGTTTCCCCAAACGGTACAAAATATACGGCGTCTGTGTCATGACAAACCCCAGGACAATATCGACATATAACTGCGTCGGGTCTATCTGGAAAACACCGAGCATATTAAACACAAGCATTATCGGGTAGACGATAAAGAAATACCGCACGGTGTTAATGAGGATTACGGAAACCCGTTCCTCGTTGTTTTTAAAGATTGCCTGTCGCGCGAGTTCTTTCAGCTGTTCCTCATCCATCGTTCGTAACTTCCTTCAGAATATTTTTTATAACATCCGCGTTAAGCGGCTTTGTCGTAAATCTGTTCATTCCGACCTCTTCGGCCCGGCGCATGGCATCCGTGAAAGCATCCGCGGTCATCGCGATAATCGGCACGGAAGAAGCATCGGGCCGCGACAGCGCACGGATCGCCGCCGTCGCCTCGTAACCGTTCATTCCCGGCATCTGTATATCCATAAATATCGCGTCGTAATATCCGACGGAAGACGCAGCAAACATATCCAAAGCCTCGTGCCCGTTTGACGCGCGGTCCGCGGTGACTCCCATCTCCGAAAAAATACGGGCGGCAATCTCGGCATTGATTTCGTTGTCCTCGGCAAACAGAACGCGGGCAGACAGAGTCCCTCCGTCCGAAGACGAATCGGCACCAATCACCGCGCGCACCTGCTCGGGTGTGGCGACCTTAAGCGGCAGATAAATGGTTACCGTTGTGCCGGCGCCGATGGCGCTCTTTATTTCGATTGTGCCGCCCAAAAGGTCCACCAGTTTCTTGACGATTGCAAGGCCCAGACCCGTGCCGGTCATAACGGTCTCGCGTAAAGGATTGTCGGTCTCCTGAGCAAACTCATCAAAGACGTGTTCCAAAAACTCCTCGCTCATCCCGATACCGGTGTCGGACACCTCAATGCGGTACTTCATAACGTTGGAACTAAGGGAGCCTTCAAATACGGTCTTAAACCTGACGGTCCCTCCGCGCGGGGTGTACTTGACCGCGTTGGAAATAATATTCAGTGTTATCTGATTGCAGCGGACCTTGTCCGTCAAAGCATAGTTATGCGGCGGCAGGGCGATATCAAACTCCGGGGTCAGGCCCTTCTCAGCACACATCGGTTCCATGATATTGCGAATCTCGGAAATGTATTCCAAAAATGAGTACGGCTCTATCTTAAGTTCTATCTTCCCGCTGTCGATTTTCGCGATATCCAGAACATCGTTTATGAGAGACAGGAGGAATCTGCCGGAGGTGGCGATTTTCTCCAAATCCTCCTCGAGCTTTAAGCGGTCGCCGACGTCGGCCTTTGCAAATTCTGTGAGGTTTAAAATCGCGCCGATCGGCGTCCTTATGTCGTGCGAAATCCTCGAGACAAATTCTGTCTTCGATCGGCTCGCGGTCTGCGCGGCATCCAGAGCGTTTTCCAGATCGCGCATAATGTTAAACTCGGCCCTCTTTGCCCTCTCGATGTCCTGCACCGCAAAAATCAGACTCTTAATTGACCCCGACGCATCGCGGCTTACGGGAATCAGATACCCCCGGTACCACCGCCCGGAAAGGCTTTCACACTCGGACGTGTCAACGGAAATATTCGCAAAACGCGAGTCCAAATTCTCCAAAGACAGGAACGACACAACCGCGTCGCGGTACTCCGGCTTAAAGATTCGCGAAGCAACCAACTCCGCGGAGCGCGAAAGATTGTAGCCCGCCTCGGACATAATGGACTCATAAAGTTCGGGAACTTCAATGGTGGTCAAAGAACCGGTATCAACATCTATATAAATCGACTGCTCATAAATGTTGCGGAAGGACCTGAGCATTGCCATCTCGCGGACAAGGTTGTCGTTTATTTCCTTCTCGGCGAGGACGACATCTGTTACGTCGGAGACACACACAAGCAGGAGCTCGCGGTCGGAATCGAGCCACGAGAACTGCCGCAGTTTATAGCGCACAGACCCATCCTCCGAGATCTCGGTTGAGTTGACACCGCAAAGATCCGAAGTCTCCAGACACGAGCAAATTCGGTTCAAATCAAACTCAACGCGCAAAGCATCCCGCATATCCTCCGGCACGCGCGTTTCAATCAGGTTGTTTAAGCGCTCGGTGTAGGCGTTGCCCGTATCGCTTTCGACAACACCGCCGGTGCTCTGCAAAAGATAAGACCCGTCGACGATATTTATAACCGCCAGATCGTCGTACATCGCATACGTCAGGCGCTCGACAATCAGGCTCTGCATGTACTGCACCGTGATGTCGTGGCAGAAAATAAAGAGTTCGACATTGCCTGTCGTGGGGTTCGATACCAGATTCACCTCGGCATCAAGCCACTTCCATCGCTTTCTGTCGGGCCACTTGTAGTGCAGTTTGAATTGATGTATATCGTTCGCAAAATCCGCAAGGCAACGCTTTCGAGAAATGTGTTCCTTCAGGGGCACCCCGTCTATATCCGTTCTCGAAAAGTACTCGCGCTCCAAAACCGCCGAATACGAAGGGTCTCCCATAACCCCGAACATATCCGGGACTGCCGCCAAAACCTTATCGGCGGTCAGATCCACATGCGTCTTAAATATCGCGGACGAACTGTCGAAACGTGCCAGATATCTGTCATACTCTTCCCGTTTGACAACCTCGCTCGTTATGTTGATTTCAGACCCGTACGCAACATCAGGCGTACCGTCCTCATCTTTTGTGACATAGTAGGAAAGCCTTACAACCGTGTACCCCAGATCGTCCGGGGCCTTGACGCGCACGTCTCCGCTCACCCTCTCTTCCCCGGCGAAAATCTTTGCCATCATATCGGCAAAATCCGTAAGACTTTCGGGCATCATACGGTCTTTTAAGTACTGCGAAGCGTTCTCAATCTTATCCGGATACTCCATCTCCGCCTTGCGCTTCCATGTGTACGGATTGTCCCCGAACACAATCGTATCCGTCTTAAGATTGTGCTGCCAGATAACCAAATCGGTTCCCGCAATAGACGAATCAAAAATCTCGCGGTTCCTCTTAATCTCCTCGAGCTGAGACTCACGGGTTTTCTCGGCCGTGATATCCGACATCGTATAAATAAATCCGCCCGGGGATTTAATCGCAGCCACACGGCACCAGGACATCGGCAGATTTTCCGCCTGCCTTCTGTATTCAATCGAATATACGCTCGAATCGCCGGATAATTTCGAACATATCAGATCGATATCCATCGAGGTAACAAAAAAGTCCCGGTCCTCCGGGTACACCGAACGCTGCGAATAAAGTTCAACAAAAGAGGCCCATGTGCCCGTGTCGGGAATAAAGGAACAATACACAGGATGCTTTAATATCGCCTTATAAGTCGCAGTCTCAAACCCGACCGAGTAGATCGAGGAGAAAGCGTCCGACACATTGATTACCTTTGCATTCACTTTATAAATCCTATCCGTCCATTATCCCGGACAATATCTGCTTGATTCTGTTGGTATCCAAAGGCTTTAAGACAAAATCGGTCATCCCGGCCTCACGCGCCTTCGTGCGTGTCTGCGAATACGCGTCCGCCGTAACCGCGATAATCGGAACACTCTTGGCATCCGCGCGGTCCAAAGCACGAATTGCCTTCGTACACTCGTAACCGTCCATCTTCGGCATCTGAATGTCCATAAATATAACGTCGTATTCGTTTATCTCGGAGTCTTTAAACTTATCAAGACCGTCCTGCCCGTCGACAGCCGTAACGACATAGGCGCCCAAACTCTTCATGATGCCCTCTGTTATCTCGCGGTTCATCTCGTTGTCCTCGACAACAAGGATTGATAGCGGGAACAGTTCGTCCCCGATGAGAACATCGTCCATGTCCGAGGCTTCTTCCATCTCATCGTAATATCCGACGGAAAGACGTTCCTCAAATTCCGATTTCTTCAGAGGCCTGTCGTAAAGATAACCCTGAACATAGTTGCATCCCAGAGACTTAAGCATGTTTCTCTGCGCTACGGTCTCAACGCCCTCGGCCAGACACATCATCTGCATGTCGCGCGTCATCGTGATTATGTTTTTCAACAAAGCCCCGGACCTGTCGTCCGCCATGGTCGACACTTCCTCGTTTAAAGTAAGCAAAGACCTGTCAAGCTTGATAACGTCCATCGATATGTCCTTAATCAGAGACAGCGACGAATATCCGGTGCCAAAGTCGTCTACCGCAACCTTGAACCCGTTCTTGCGCAAAGCAACCACGCATTCGTACAACTTGTGGAACTCCTCGGAGTTAACGGTCTCGGTAAATTCAATCTCAAGGCTTGAATACTTAATGTCGTACTTATCCGCCACTTCCATCATGTGCTCGACCAGATTCGGTGTGCGCAGATTCTCACGCGACAGGTTACAGGAAATCGTAACGTCGCGGTATCCCTTATCCTTCCACTCGCGCATGTCGTGACAGACGCACTCGTACATATACATGTCAAGCGTCGTAACCTCGCCCATATCCTCGAGCAGCGGCACGAACTTCGAAGGCGGCAGCACGGTGTCACCCTTGCGCCAGCGGACCAGCGCTTCGGCCCCGACCAAAGAGTTGTCGCGGATATCGACCTTCGGCTGATAGTACGCAACAATATCGCCGGCTTCCATCGCATCGAGGAAATCGATAATGAGTTTCTCTTCCTCTGACCTAGCGTCCGGGTCACCCGCCTTAACGCTCTTGAAAACCTCTTCGACTCCGGCAATCAGATCGTCCATATCCGAGCGCTTGCGGACCTTCCCGAAAACGGTCGCATAGCACACACTTATCTTTTTATCCGGGTCAGGCAGCACAATCTCCTCGGCTTCCTTCTTCCAGTTGTATAGTCTCTTCTCAAGTTCCTTCTTCCCGATGCTCTCGGCAATAATCAGGAACTTGTCCCCGCCGTAGCGGTAGCAGTCGCTCTTGCGGAAGTGCCTGAGCAAAAGCTTGGCCAGTTCCGCCAAAACCCAGTCACCCGTGTTGTTGCCGAATTTATCGTTGATTTCCTTGAATTTGTTGACGTCCGCAAGACCAATGAAGTACATCTTGCCCTCGGTGATATCCATATCGTGCTCGAACGCGTCGCGGTTTAAAAGCCCCGTCAGCGCATCGTGGCGCGAGACATCCGACAGGCTTACGGACAACTCCTCGTTCCGCCTCTTCCCCGTAACCAGATTTACCGAATAGGTGTAGTTGATAACCGCCGACACGGTCGCAACCAGCGCGTACATTATGTAGTTCAGAACGGAAATTCCCTCTGCCCCGTTAAATCTGTACATTACGATAAACAGAATAATGAAGACCGCCGGGTAAACTATAAGCGAGACATACGGCCTGGTCTTAACAAAACAGACAAAGCACAGAACAACAACGAAAAATGCCAGAATCTGCCTGTCCATTCCGAAGCTGTGGAAAGCCGTTCCCAAAGCCCAGATAAAAATTCCGACCATGCTGAAGAAGACCACCGCCTGCGCGAAAAAATGATCGCCTTTACCCTTCAGATACCTGCCGGATACATAGAAAATCGCGGTGCAGATTCCGATACAGTAAATCGCGCTGATAAGACTCATTAAAAAATCTTCGGAGGAATAGTAGAACACCACATACAGAACCAGCATCGCGGCCTCGGCAACCGCCACGACACCGGACAGCGTGTGGCAAGCCTTCATGTTCATCTCATCTATTCCGCGCATTATGTAAGGATCGTCCGACCCTTTAAGGCTGTGCAAAAAACTCCCCCATCTTTCTTTCATACTTATCCGTCCATCAAATCCGAAACTGTCATATCGGCCCAGTCGTACTGATCCATATACTCCCCGTGGTATTTGTTGACCGCGGCCTGATCGCCTCGCAGGTAACTGTAATAATCACAGTCAACCATCGATGTCTTGACCGCAAAATAATTTCTCTTCTTAACCAGAATGTCCCCGGCCCCATAGGACTCCAGCGTCTTCTTGAGGCTGTTGATCAGAACTCTGAAGTAATCGCGGCGCTTCGCTCGCACATCCGGGTCGGGCCACAGAATTCCGCAAAGCTCGTCGGTGTTCGCCCCGTCGCCCTTCAAATCGATAAGATACGCAAAGATTTCCTTCTCCGCCGCGCGCGTAAAAATCAAAGGCTCACCGTTCGAATAAACCTCAAACTTGCCGAAGCACTGTATGTATAATTTCTTACTCTCATTCTCAATGGGATTGCGGAGATTATTGACTTCATCCAAAAAGTCCGAGGTACTCATGGGCTTCAATAAATACCCGCTGGCCCTCTGCTTCATCGCGTCAACCGCATACTCCGAATACGCCGTGACAAAAATAATATTTATCGACCCGTCCATGTCCTTGAGGCGCTTGGCCAAAACAAGGCCGTTCATGCCGGGCATCTCTATATCAAGCAATGCAATGGATATTTTATTCTCAGAGGCCAGTGCCAGGGCCTCTTCCGGACCGTTGGCCTCGAGAATGTTGCAATCGGGCATCGCCTTCTTCACAGACATGGCTGTGTTCTCAAGCGCGTAAACTTCGTCGTCAGCAATCAAAATATTTACTCTTGCCATACGTCCTCCACGTCTGCCGGAATGCGGATGGTAACGGTTGTTCCCTCGCCCGGAGTGCTCTCTATATTATACTTCCCGCCGTGAATCTTCTCCACACGTTCGCGCACATTTTTAACGCCCACATGCAGTTTTCCGTCGGAATAAATTTTGTCCGGATCGAACCCGCATCCGTCGTCTGAAATCTCAAGCACGCAGACCCCGTCCGCCCTGTATGTCGATATCGAAATAGTGCCTTTGGCAGGCGACTTCCCGCGGATTCCGTGGCGCACAGCATTCTCGACAATCGGCTGTATCGTAAGGGGCGGAACCTTGAAATCTTTTTCCCGGATTTGCATCACAACATTGATGCTGTCGCGGAAGCGCAGTTTCTCGATTTCCAAATACCCCATCGCCGTCTTCAAATCCTCTTCGAAGGGAATGGGCTTGCCGGACTCCAAAGATGCCATCGACCCGCGCAGGAAGTCGGAGAAATAGTCTATTGCCTCGTACGCGGTCTCCGGGCTCTTGACAGTCAGGGTCTGAATCGTCGTCAGCGCGTTAAAAATAAAATGCGGCTGTATCTGCGACAGGAGCACGGCATTCTGCAACTCGTGATTGAGTTGCCTTTGGTGCAAAATAATCTCGTTGCGGTTCTTCTCATATCCTCCGAAGAACGCCAGAACCGCCACGGCATTTCCGATTTGGATAAACGCGATTCCGTCCGTTGCAATCTGCAGCACTCCTCCCAAAACGACGGCCACACACGCGATAATCATCGAATGCAGCAAAGTGTCGGACAAAACCTTCTTCTGCGCCACAAGCCACACAACGGTAATCAGAAACACGACACCTATCAGAAAATAGTGCGAGCTGTAGTACGCCCCGCGCATATATTTGTTGGAAGAATCAAAATAATAAAGGCCGCCCGAGTACCCGTCCAGGGTAAACTGCGTCACCGTCAAAATCCCTAAGTCCACCAGGCACACAAGCCCCACAAACTGCTTCAGGAGGCGGTTTTTCTCCCCGCCCTCTTCTTCTATCAGCGCGAAAACATAATAGGAAAACAAAAGCATAAGAACCGCGCCGTACGCAAAAGACACAAATATGCAGATGCGATTCATCACAACGAACAAACTCTCCGTCTGATTGTCGACAAAATACGAAACGATATCAAATCCCAATCCCACAACGTTTACCGAGAAAATCGACAACAGAATCTTATCGGATTTAACAAGTTTCCCCTGAGCGCGCATCTCACGGAAAACCATCATCATAAGCATAAAGATGAAAATTATTAAAAAGCATTCGATTGTCGCATTGATTATATATTTCGTCGGCATCGGACAAATCCTCAAATAAAAAACAAATTAAATGGGCCGGAGCACCCAAGCCCCGACCCTTTAATCTTACACTATTTAGTTGTTAAGCAACCTGTTAGTCAGCTATCAAACCCACTCGAATGTGAATGTCTGCTTGTCTGTGCTATAAGATACCTTGAGAACCTTGCCGGCTGCATCTGTTTCCGCTGTATAGCCGTATGCCTTGTTGTTCGAGTCACCGACTGTGGTTGTTCCCTTACCGTACAGGAATGAAGGCTTTGTTGTTGTAAGCTGACCAGCGTCTGCATCGTAGTAGCATGTTCCTTCTGTTCCGACAAGAGCCTTATAGATTGTGCTGTCTGTGCTGCCGTCGAGGATAACAACTGCTGCCGCAGCCTTAGCTGCTCTGATGTTTGCGAGGTCTGTGGACTCTCTGGACTTCTCAAGCTGCAATGTGAAAATCGGAATCGAGATTGCAACGAGGATTGCGATGATTGCTACGACAATCAAAAGTTCAGCGAGGGTGAAACCCTTTTTGGAATTAATCTTCTTCATTTTGTGCTCCTTTCCGTTAACTATCCGCTAACGATAAAATTTGATTTTTTTGTTTCGCGATTTGCTTGACCTTATTATCGGTGGTCGCAAGGGTTTTGGCAAGGGGGCAAAACGATTCGGATGTATCAAAAGCGAATCAGCCGAAAGGTGCTAATTATATACGTTTCAGTCCGACAACCCGACTTCCGTATCAGCCCCGTAGAGCGTCTCGTAGAAGGTAAGTGTCATGCTGCCTCTGACGGCTCCGGTCTCCATCGAGGAGCTGCTTATCGCCGAATCGAGGTTCACCTGCTTTATGATGCAGAAGTACTCACAGTTCTCTGTGAGGGAGATGATTTTCTCCGCCGTTGCGTAATCCTCCGCATAGAAAGTGATGGTTGCGTCTCGTCTTACGAGTTTGTCTTCCGCCTCGGGGGTGGAGAAGTTTACCGTAAAGTCGTCTGCGTTCGACAGAATGTCGTTTAAAGCGTTAAGTTCGTTCTTCTGATTGCTGTAGACCGCAACCAAAGCGTTTCCGGTCTCATCCTCTTCCTCAATCGCCTGTCTCATCGACGCAATCTGCGCGGCGGTCATCTCCTCGAGGGCTATATCGTCTTCGAGTTCCGTTGTGTCGTAAGCCTTAATCTGGCTTTGCATGTTCATGTAAACAAAGCGATAGTACAGCATACCGATAAGCAGGAGCGCCAAAATCAGAATGATTATTCCTTCTTTTTTGGAGAATGTATGTCCTAATCTGTTACTCATCAATCTCCCTCCCCTGCCAAATCTTCTTCGTCGACGCCTAAGTCTTCCGCCGTCACTTCTTCTATCTCAACGGCATCGGTGAATGTTACTTCGATTGTCGCGTCGACGACCTCGGAAGTGTCGCTGTAGGTTTTCTTTGCAGTCGAGACATAGACGAATTCGACGATGTCGTAGTTTTCGAATTTGTCGACAAGGCTTGCGACGCTCGAAAGCGCGATACTTTCGATGTTGACTATCGCGGTGTTGCCGTCGATTGAAATCTCGCTGATGCCCGTTGACCCTTTGGTGCTGCCGTCGATGACTTCCATCATTTCGTCCGTTGTCCTCAGAACCAGCTCGTCGTTGCTTAAGTATGCCGAACTGTGGTGGTAGTACTGCTCGGTGACCTCGTCGTAGACGGTGTTGTTTTCGATTAACTGGTTAAGATATGTCTCCTTCTCGCGGTAGTTCGCGGCTGCCTTGTCGACCGCCCTCATCTGGTCGATTACCAGGAACTTGGTGAAAAGCGCAAGTCCTATGATGAACAGTGCAAACATTGCCAGGGCGAAGAGGTTCTTCTTGCCCTGCTCGTCCTTGATTATGAGGTTGATTGAATCCTTTTCGGGATACTTAACGCCCTTGGGGGCTCGTGTTTTGCTCATTTTGTTGCCCCTCCTTTACTTAAGCGTTATTCCGTAGGATTGCGGACTTGCGATTATCTCATCCGGTGTCGCAACGTCCGTGAAGCCCATAAGGTCTGTGAACGGGGACAATTTCATGCCACAGTTCTCGGCGACATCGTCGAGCAACGGTTTGATGTGAGCCCCGCCCCCGCAGTAGAAGATTGTATCGAGATTGTTGTTAGGGTTGTTGAAGTTGTAGAAGTTCATGACACGCATGACATGGACCGAAGCGACCCTGTAGGACTCACGCAGAGCGTCGGCCGCCTCGCCTTCTGTCTGGCCCGATTCGATGTTCATTCTGGCGATATGCAAATCCTGCCCTGTCTGCTCAGCGTATGCCTGAACCATTGTCTTGCAGCCGAAATCAAGTTCTCGGGTAATCTCGTACTTGCCCTTGGTGAAAAAATGCATTCTGATTGCCTTGTCGCCGATATCGAGGACCGCGTAGTCCTTCTCACCCCTGACAACACCGAATTTCTCCTGCTGCGTCGAGATTATGTTCATGTAACCGATGTATTCGGGAACGATGAGTTTGAGATTAAGTCCCGCCCTCTCGAACATTTCCTGATAGTTTCTGATAAGCGACTTCGGGGCGGCAACGGCAAAGAGATGCAGATTGTCGTCAACGCAGTCGGTTATCATGTAATCGTAGATGTAATCGTTCTTATCGCCCGATAAGTAGTCGCGGAACTCGTAAGGAAGATTTACCTTGAGCCGCTCTGCCGTCATCAGGGGAAGCACCGCGTCCGCCTTGGTGTAAACCGCGTTGCCCGACAGGGTGAGCGCGGCGTTTTTAATCTTTATTTTGTTGTCCTTGAGTACCGTCTTAATGAAGTCGGCCATAACCTCAAAGTTCGATACCGTGTCGTCGCGCACGGTGTTGTCCGGTATTTTCTCGGTGATAAACTGCTTGATAGAGCCGTTCACGATAACCGCTATCTTCAGGCTGTAGTTCCCGATGTCAAATCCGAGGACCTTTCCTTTCATCCCGGTTGTCCGCCTTTCTCAAAAATATGTGTTCAGAACCGTCTTATAGAGGTTCACTATTCCGTCGCCGATCAGAAGATTGACGAATGTCGCGCATGCCAGGGGCGGCGCGAGCGGAAATTTTTCTTTCTTTATTATGCGTGCGTAGATAAGTCCCGCAATGCACATAAGAATCAGATTCAGCAGCCCCACAATAGGGCCTAAGTAGAGGCTTACCGCAAAAATCAGCTTGATGTCGCCTCCCCCGAGAACGTTGCCGCCATGCTTATGCTCGATATATATCGTCATCACAAGCAAAAAAGCACCTATGATTATACCACCTATGCTGTTTGTCACAAAGGTTTGGAAGTCATCGCCCCCGGGCACAAGCATATAAAGAAGCCACCAGTAAATGGCGGCCAAAACCGCTCCGTTGGGAATTATGCCCTTGTCTATGTCGCACAAAGACGCGAAAACAAGAATCGCAACCAGCCCGCACTTTTCGATGAGAGAAAGAATTTGGGGGACGTTCATCGCAAGCCCCAGAAAAGCAAAACCCGTAAGGAAGGCCACTATCGCTGCCCTTTGCGCCGGAGCGGGCTTTATAAGTTTTCGCGCGATAAAATCATCGGCCAGGCCGAGGATGGCACCTGAGACAAAGCTTAAGATGTATCCCAACTTAACTCTCCTCCGCTTCGGTCATGTATTCTATCTGCTTGAGCTGATCTTCGGTCAGAAGATTGCGCTCATCTTCCGTCATGAGCGAGTAGTCGTATGCCGTCAGAATCTGGCCCTGCCAGCGGCTTATAACCGTCTCGCCCCTGTCTATAACGAAAATCGCCAGGAACTGCGCCCCGCCGTCGTCGCCCTTGTTGGGAATCCCTTTGGCGCCGGTCTCCATGTGGGCGTTGTCTTCTTCGGATGTTCTTCCGTAACCGTCGATATTTATGCGCCAGCCGTATTTGGACGCATCGTAGCACTGTTTTGTCAGATCGTCGTAGTAGTAAATAACGCCTTCGGGAGGGCACCCGTCGGCTAAGTACGTCGCCGCCGCCATATCCTCGGCCTCGTACACGGTCTCCTGATCGTACATGAGAGCCGCTTCCTTTACGTGCCTGATGTATCCCTCAATGAAAAGAAATGCCGCGACAAGTACAACCGCAATAACCAGAATCACGATTAAAAGTGCGCTTCCGGAATGTCTTTGGGATATTCTTCTCATCAAACTTCCTTTACATGTAGTTGTACATTGTGAACATCGGCAGGTAGATGGAAATAACGATAAAGCCCGCGAAAATCGCAAGGAATATAAGCATTACGGGCTCTAACATACTCAAAATCGTTGCCGTCGCGTTGTCGGCCTCGTTGTGGTAGTAGTCCGCAATCGTATTAAGCGTATCCTCCAATTCACCTGATTCCTCACCGATGGTGCACATCTCAATGAGGTTGTCAGGGAAAATATCCGTCTCCTTCATGCAGGCCCCGAGCATACGGCCTTCCTCGACCTTCTCAACCATCGCCTGTGTTTCCGTTGCAATCGCGTAGTTGGGCAAAACCTTCGCTGTGACCTCAAGCGATCTGTTGACGGAAAACCCCGAAGAAATAAGGATTTCCATTGTGTCGGCGAACTGGGCCGAGTTGTTGAAAAGATTAACTTTGCCGAACACGGGCATCCTCAACATAAATTTTGACCATGCGATTGCTCCCTGCTCGGTGCGCTGATAAACCTTTATCAGAAGCACGACGGCGACAATCACAATCAGCATGATAAGCCAGTATTTCGCAAAGAAATTCGACATGCCTATCAGAATCTGTGTCATCAAAGGCAGGTCACCGCCCAACGAATCAAAGGTTTGGGCCAGAACCGGGATAACCTTGAGCATAACCACGAGCAAAACGACAATCGCGATGATGATTACGAAAATAGGATAAATCATCGCCTGCTTTACCTTCGCGGCGTTCTTGTAGGACTTCTCGTAGTAACTCTGCATCCTGACAAACGACTCTTCCAAAGTACCCGACTGCTCGCCGGCCCTTATTGTCTCGGTGAAGGTCATCGGGAATTTGGAACTTCCGCGCTCGAGCGCCGTTGCCAGGGTGCTTCCCTGCTCGACATCTTCTGCCACGGACTCCAAAGTCTTCTTAAGTTTCTTGTCTTTTGTCTGTCTTGCGATCATCTCGACGCATCGCGCGACCGGGAAACCCGAACGGAGCATAATCGCAAACTGCGAGCAGAGGATGGACAAATCCTTCTCCTTAATCTTCTGAGACCCGAGTTCCATGGCCAGGATTCCGCCGGAACCTTCGCCTTTGGTTTCCTTCAGGTCTATGATTACCGGATAACTGCTGCGGATTTTATTGACGGCATCGTACTCGTCTATGGCCGCAATGGTGCCGTGGACGTGTTTTCCTCCGATATCCGTAGCATGATACTTGTAAGTCTTCATTCGTTATCCTTTTACATCATTTTTTTCTTTACGAGTTCTTTGTCTCTTGCCGCATCGAGGGCCGTCTGAATCGAAATCTTGCCTTCGAGGGCGAGATTTGCGATATAGGCATCCATTGAAACGCTGCCTTCTTCCTTGCCCGCGAGGAGGGACGATTCCATCTGATAGGTCTTGCCCTCTCTTATCTGGTTCTGAATGGCCTGGGTCACAATCATAACCTCGCACGCAAGAACTCTTCCACCCTTAAGCATTCTCGGCAAAAGCTGCTGGGAAATAACGGCTCTTAAAGTGCCCGCGAGTTCCATTCTGATCTGCTGCTGACGCCCTTCGGGGAAGACATTGATAATTCTGTCAACCGACTCCACGGCCGAATTCGTATGCAACGTCGCGAAAACAAGGTGTCCGGTCTCGGCCGCCGTAATCGCGGTCTCGATGGTCTCGAGGTCACGCATCTCGCCGACGAGGATAATATCAGGGTCCTCACGCAAAACAGCGCGCAGGCCGGATGCGTAAGATCCCGTGTCCTTGCCGATTTCGCGCTGGTTGATAATGCACTTGTCGGGCGTATAGATATACTCGACAGGGTCTTCGAGCGTTACGATGTGGCCCTTTCTCGTGTGGTTTACTTCATCCAAAATAGCGGCCAGGGTCGTGGACTTACCCGAGCCCGTCTCGCCCGTTACGAGGACAATACCCTTGTTGTATTTGGGAAAATCCAAAACAACCGGGGGGAGCCCCAAGTTATTGATATTCGGAATGGTGTTGCTCAGGATACGGAGCGCTGCGGAATACTTGCCCTGCTGTCTGAACACATTGATTCTGACACGCTCACCGGCGATATTCTTCGCCAGATCGATCTCACCGACGCGCTCGAGTTCTTCAAATCTCGTGCCGGACAAATCCTTTGCCATAACAAGGCAGTCTTCCTCGGTCATGGGATCTTCCATAAGATGCTCGACCTGCCCCGAGATACGCGCCGACGGCGGGATACCATAAACCAAATGGATATCCGACCCGCCCATTTCAACTGTTTTTCTTACTATTTCGGATACTAACATTCTATCCTCCGAAGCTTATATTCCTGACGATTTCCTCGACTGTCGTGATATTCTCACCCACAAGGTAATCGGCATATTCCAGCATAGATACGAAATTCTGCTTCTTCGCGACTTCCCTCAGCTCGGCCGGAGTCGCGCCGCCGTTAATTGCCGCGCGGACGTCCTCGTTTACGGTCAGAATCTCGAAAGTACCGATCCTTCCGCGGTAGCCCGTGTGGAAGCACAAATCGCATCCGGCACCGTGGTAGAACTTTCTTCCCGGGTACATTTTTATTTTCGAAAAGTCGAGCATAACCTGCTCCGGCGTATACTCCCTCTTGCAGTTCGTGCAGACTCTCCTCAAAAGTCTCTGCGAAATAACGCCTCTTAAGCCCGCCGAAATAAGATACGAGGGAACGCCCATATCGCGCAGTCTGTCGATTGCGGACACCGCATCCTCTGTGTGAATCGTGGTAATAACCAGGTGCCCCGTCATAGCCGCACGCATCGCAATCTCTGCCGTCTCGCCGTCGCGGATTTCTCCGACGCAGATAACATCCGGGTCCTGACGCAAAATGGAACGCAAGCCGCTTGCAAACGTGAGGCCCACCTTCTCATTAATTTGCACCTGCGTGACACCGTCGATATGGTACTCGACCGGGTCTTCCAAAGTAATAAGGTTGGTGCTCTCGCTGATAAGTTCGTGTACAAGCGTATACATTGTCGAAGACTTACCGCTTCCGGTAGGACCGACAATCATAATAACTCCTGAAGTAAGCCGCAGGAGCGCGGAGAGTTTCTCATTCTCATCTGCCGGAATACCGATACCCTCACGGGTAAGCATGCTCTGCTCGGCACCCAAAATTCGGATAACGGTCTTCTCCCCGTAAATCGAAGGCAAGGTCGACAGACGCATATCAACGTCTCTGTCCTTTAGGCTTAAAACGGCACGACCGTCCTGAGGTACTCTCCTCTCAACCGTGCTCATCTTACCCATAATCTTCAGTCGGGACGTAACGGACTCCTTGATATCCGCAGGGATAGTAATAATCCTGTGGAGCTGTCCGTCGATTCTCATACGGACAATCATCTCTCCCGCTGTCGGCTCAAAATGGATATCCGACGCCTTCTCCGCGCACGCGCGCTCGATAATCGAGTCAACCAAACGGATAATCGGCGCCGCGGTCTCGTTGTCCTCAGTCGATACAGCAGCAGACACGGTCTCCTGCTGCGCGGTCTCTTCACCGCCGGACGACTCTCTTATCTCCGCAATCGCCTTTGCCGCGCCCTCGTTGCCGTACAGAGTGTTAATCGCTCTTTCGACACCACGCTTGGATGCAATCAACGGAATAATCTTCTTGTGGGATACGTCCCCGGCCTCTTCAACGGCATAGAAGTTCAGAGGGTCGGTCATCGCAAGATAGAGGCTGTCCCTGTCAACCTTAATCGGTACAACCAAATTCTTTCTCGCAACGTTCTTCGGAATATATTTAGTCATCGACGGATCGATATCCGTCTTCGTCAAATCTACATAATCAATACCCAGCTGCGTACTGAGCGTGTTAATAATCTGTCCCTCGGTAACGAAGCCCTCGTCAACAAGAACCTCTCCGAGCCTCTTCTTGGTCTCTTTCTGGATTTCAAGAGCCCTGCTGAGACCATCTTCGGTTAGGACGCCCTGGGATATGAGCATTTCGCCCAATCTTCTTATCTTCACCATGGGTGGGTAGTCCCCCTCTGCAAAATTGTATTCCTCATTATATATTATTTACGCACACCCTTCAAATTAAGGGCTTGTTACAAAAAACAGAGGCCCGGGAGCACCCGGGCCCTGTCTTTAAATCGTTTGTTCGTCAGTCGTCAACGGCATACTGTGCATACAGCATGAGATCGGAGTCTTCAATCGTGTAAGTAAGACCCGGATAGTATGCAACGCCCGTACCATCTTCCTTTGTGTTCCAACCGATGAAGTCATCGTCGGTGTCGTACGACTTAACCCTTACCTTCGCACCGTTTACATACGAGTTGTTATCTTTAACAACCGAAGCACTTCCATCCACGATGTAGTAAACATGGTAGTAATCCTCAAGGCTGAGCCAGCGGGCATAAATCACAGTATCCTTCGTGTACTTCGCACCAAAGTTTGCAATGGTATAATTGCCGTCCTCATCCTTTACATACCAGCCCATGAACAGATAGTTCTCTCTTGCGGGACTATCCGGCTGCGTCAACTCGCTTGTGTTGTTGATATGTATCGTCTGAGTCTTGTATGTCTTTGCATCAAGAGTGAAGGTGTCATTCTCATCCACAGACACGGACTCAAACGAAATCTCAACGGTAGGCATATCCCAGATACCGTATGCAAGGTAGTTTGCATCAGGCATGTTGATTGTGAAGTCAACCTTATCGACACCGGAAGGATCCTTGTACCAACCCTTGAAGTACCGGCCATCCGCATCAATGTACATTGTTGCGGCGTTGCCGTCTGCATCGGTGTAGGAAACAGCTGTCAGGAAAATCGATCCGCCTTCCGAATACTGTGTTGCGGAAGTGAATGTTCCGCCGGCTAAGTAGATTTCCTCAAGAACATCCGCAGCGGCAATAGTCTTTGCGGCATTCAGATAGAATCCTGTCTGAGACGCACTGCTGAAAGTTTTGGATGTAAGTCCGTTAACCTCAACATACTCTTCAATGCTGTAGCCTCCCACAACCAACTCCTGAGTGCAGGATGTCAGCGGCATATCGTAGTAAATCTCGGTTTCCAAATCAACATCGCTTCTGCCGTTCAGGTTGCTGTAGTACTGCAAAGTATGTATGTTACGTGTATAGCCTACATAAAGTGTTGCACCGTTGCTTTTCCACTCGCTGAACGTAGGAGATGAGAGCCTTGTCGCCGACCGGCTTGAGGTAGAGAAACCTGACGGACCGTAGTAAATATAGCCGTTGCTGTTCTTAACAGCCATTGCGTTGGTACCGACATCGTACCACGTTTCTCCGTCAAGACTGAACTGAGCAAGAGTATAACCCAGATACTTCTGTGAGAATGTAAAGCTCAAAGAGCCTAAGCCTCTCTCGTTTGCAACCGTATATACAACACTGCCGTCATCGGATGTCTGCGTAATGTCTTCTTTGCACAAAGCCAATGTATATTGGGTCGTATAACTTGCATTGAACAAGGTCAGAGTATATGTATGTGTTTCGCTGACATACGTCGATTCATCGTCCTGGAAGAATTTGTACAGAGTTGTAAGTGTCGTTCCGCTGGACGAGCTCATCTTCCATGCTTTGCCATCGATAACGGGCCAGTAGTACATCTGAATCTCATTACCGTCATCATCGGTGTACTTGTATATGTCAAACGCCTGATATACAAGTCCGTAATAGGTGGTATCGGAAGTTGACACTTTCGTCTGCACCTCGTAACAAACCTTTGCTCCGGAATAAGACGGAATTTCGTCGTAAAGCAAATTATCATGAGAAGGTACAGTAAGCAAATATTTACCCAGCGCAGATACGTACGACTTTCCGTCCACATTTGTTATGTCGTACTCTGTTCCTCCGAATTCAACCTTGTACGTAACCTCATCACTCTTGACCAGTACATATCCGGATGATGTAGTGGACAAATTGTAATATTTCAATGCATCATCACAGTCCTTATTCGTATAGATAAGGCCCAGACCAATCGCATATGCACCGTTACCTGAAGTACTCGTTATTTCGTACTGTGTATCTTTGTACTCCGCATAATAAGTCGACCCCTGAATTTTCAGGTAATATGTTGCTGTTGTAGACAAACCTCCGTTATCTTCCCGCCAGTTATATTCAACTTTTCTTGAAAGCGATGAGTTCGAATACAAATAGTAGAATGTGCTTCCGACATAATAGCCCCAATAATCATCATATTTACTCAACTTAAAACTAACGGTATCCGAGACCTTCAAATAATATTCATAGTATGTATATGTACCACCCCACCATCCATAACCGGTCTCTTCTTTTTCAATAATTTTGCCGGAATAAGTCTCTGAATTGCTTGTTATTTTAACCTGTGCTCCTTCTTTATCGATTGTGACAATCGATCCTTCTGTGTAACTGGTCATATATTCACCCTGATAAGAGTTAAGATCGGTATTACCTCTCCAGTTCTTGAAGACAATATTAAAGTAAGCTCTGTCGTAGTAGATGTTTATAACCGTGCTGTTATCCGCAGCGAAATACGTATCGTCGTTTGCACATTTTCTTCCGCTGCAGTAAAATCCCGCAAATTCATTTTCCTGGTACTTCGTGAGATCCGTTTCTCCAAGGCTCATATACGAATCCAAATAACCGTCATTGATATATGTGTCAATATCGTAGAAAGGTGCGACAGCCTCTTCGAAGTAATAGGACTTATAGTAGTCATAAGTTTTTTCCTGGGTATTGTACCAGTCATTCTCAGACTGCTTCCATATGATTACCGTGAACGATGCGTCCTTGTCGGCAATCCACTTGGCGTAAAGAACCGTGTCTTCAACGATTGTCTGACCGAATTCGTACTTCGTCGTGTATGCGTTGCTCGTGTACCACCCGTCGAAGGTATAGCCCTCGTACGAAGGATCAGAAGGTGCCACGGTCTTGTCGTTTACGGCATAAACCTGAGAGTCTACATAGACGCCGTCAATCATGGTGTTGAAGGACAGTGTGCAGGAATATGCGTACTCAGGCACAAGATTCATGTCATCATTTACATAGTAGTCGGAAACATTGCTGCTTGTTGTCTGGATAGACTGGTTGTACGGATATACAAGAGTATCTTCGGATGCAATATCCTCGCCTGCCTTGTACCAGCCGACAATCGACATTCCGTTGACCTGAACATCGTATGTAACGCCCTTGGTGTTGATGATATCCCAGGTGTATCCGCTCGCACTCGTGGAATCTTCCACCAAAGTGTATTCCTGAGTTGAAATAACAGATGCGCTCGAGGTGTCATCCGTGTAGTAGTAGACGTAGTAGCAAACCTGGTTACAGATTTCGATGTGGTATCTGTTGTCCTCGGATTCGGAATAGTTGGTGTACCAGATATCACCTTCGTACTGAATTTCCTTTTGCCTTACCGTGTAGGTGTTAAGGGTTGCATCGTCGGCTCTCATAAGCCAGTAGCCGTAGTCGAACTCCCACTCACCTTTTTCCGTTGTGTATGTCTTCTTGTCGACATCGTAAACAGCCTTGGTGGTGGCGCTTGTCTGCATCTTGGTGTTCGAGATGTACTTGGTCTTGGACGAATCGCCCTTGATGAGATAGAGGTTTACCATATCCGGACGCTTGTTGCTGTCCAAATCGATCCACGTAATCTCACCGTAGATGCGCACGTATTCGTGAACGTTGCTGATTGTATAGACTGATACTTCCTCGTCGTCCTCGGCGGCCGTAGGGCCTGCGTAGGAGATGAAGTAGCTCTTTACATCCACATCAGGGTCGTTCAGGTAGTATCTTGTGTAGGTCGAATCGTTTTCGTCCTTGACGGCCTTCTCGTAGAGTTCTCTTACGTAGTAGGTGATGTCGTTGCCCGCGGAATCCTGCTCGGGGAGGTTGGTCCACTCGTAGGTCCAGTCTTCCTCTGTCGAGCCTTCGAATTTGTGGCGCGCGACCTCTGTCGGATTCTTCGGATCCGTTGTGTAGGAATAGAGAACCGCCGTGACGGAGATATAGTCGTCGAGGTCCCACTCCTCGTCGGTGTAGGTGTCGTTCTTGCCGCCGTCTGCGTCGTAGTAGCGGTCTGCCCACTTGATTACAACGCGGATATCGGTGCCTGCGCCTGCGTACGGCCAGTCGCCGATGTGTGTCAGACCCGCCGCGGAGGTGTAGGTGTATTTCTTAGACTTAAGCATCTCGTTTACAGGGGATGCGTTAACCGATGTGGTGTTCGCGAAAGGCGAGCCTGCGGTTGCGGGCGCGGCACCTGTCGCGGATGTTGTTTTCGATGAGTTGGAGCCGGAGACGCCGCTTACGGTCTTGTTGATGCCCGTAAGGTAGTAGTTGCCGGATGCCGTAACTCCGGAGTCGAGGCCGATGAAGCAGCCTGCGTTTGCAACCGTAGTAGAGCCCACAAGGCCCGTGCTGTAGCAGTCGCTTACGGATGTTGTCGCGGATGCAACCGTGCCGGCAAACCCACCCGCGGAACCGCCGTTTGTGTTGTAAGCGGATGCCGTGGTGTAGGAATCGGTTATGGTTGCAGTCGCAGAGGACGTTATCGTTCCGATGAAGCCGCCCGCGCCGTAGGATGCGGACTTGGAGATAACATTGTATCTGCCCTGCTTTGTCGAATCCGTGCTGTCGAGGTAGGACGATGCGGCGGGAGTCTCTTCCGTTGCGCCGTCCTCGTATGTTGTTCTGCCGCCTACGAAAGATTCGGTTATGCTGCAGTCTGTGGCTTTGTCGAGATATCCGATGAAGCCACCCGCGGCGCCGCCTTCCGCGACAATGTAGAATGTGACTCTTGTTGTTCCGATGTTAACGGTCTTGGCCGTAAGGCTGCCGACGATACCGCCCGCGTGTGTGCCGCCGGTTATGGAATCTTCTGTGGAAGAACCGGAGATAATTGTGTCGTCGATGTTAAGAGTGCCCGATTCCATGGAAACATCGCCGATAAGGCCGCCCGCAGCGCCCTTGGAACTCACGGTAACGGCTGCAGAGCCTGTTATTTCAACGGTGTCGATATCGATTGTAACGGCACTGGTCGAAGAGACCTTACCGATTGCGATACCTGCGGCGTCCTTGCCGTAGACGGTGCCTGCGGAGGTGAAGTAAACCTTGCAGTTGTCGACTTTGGCGTTGCCGCCGTCGACCAGGCCGATGAGCGCGCCGGATGAGCCGGTCTCAGATCCGCTGACCGTGGGATTCTCAAGTTTTGCATTCTTGAGAGTGAAGGAACCTGTGGCGGTTGTGCCGATAAGGCCCATGTTGCCGTTCAGATCCGGCTGCATCGCAAGATTCGAAATTGCTAAGTGATTGCCGTTGTAGAGTTCCAAGTATTTGTTGTAGATACTTACGAACTTCGTTCCGACATCGTTACCGTCGACATCGTAGAGTGTCTTGTTTTCGATGAAGGTGCTCCAGTCGATTTCCTGAGACTGAACCGCTTCTGTTATGTAGGCAGCGCCCGAAACCGCTGTGGAGAGATTCTGGAGATGTCTGCCGTTGGCAACGGAAGCCGTTGTGCCGTTGATGTACTCGAAAATGCTGTTGTCGGTGGCAGACTTTGTCATGTCGCGGCCGTCCTTGGTTACAGTGACTGTGACAGTGATGTCCTCGCCTGCCTTGAGATTTGTGAACTGCTGAGCGAAGTGCTTGCCCTGAGTCGTGACGCTGTCGAGAATCACGGTATAGAGTTTGTACTCGGATGTCTCCGTAACTGTTGCTGCGGTCAGGTCGATTGTGCCCTCCTGCCCGCTTGTGGCGCCGGTTACGGTAACCTTGGAAATTCCGTCGGTTCCTTCGTACTCGTTGTAGTCGTAGATATAGAGGACGAGCTCCTCGCCGTTCTTGATTACGACTTTCATGTTGTTCGAGGACGCGTCCGCGGTGGAGGCGGTCTCGGCCGTCGCGCCGCCGTAGTAACCCATCATGGGGTCGTTGTTCATACGGACATCGCGCGAACTTCTGCCGCCTTCAACGGCTGCGGCCGTGCCGTCGTTTGTATACCAAACGCCGTAGATTGTGCCGTTTGCGATATTGTATTCCACCACGAAAGAGGATGTTCCCTCACGCAGGGTCTCATCTATGGAAAGATAAGGCAGGAGATATTCGAAAATAACATCCGCACCGGCATCTTTGCTGGAAATATAGTATGTGTTGTCGACATCGAAGTTGGAATCGGCATCGTCCGGTGCCTCGGCGAACTTTGTGCCGAAAACGGATTTATCCGTCTGCTCGGCCACAAACCGATCCCAGTTTCCGCTGACAAACGCCGTCGTGTAATGGTTCTGCGCCGCAACGAAAATCTGCTTGGCTGTGTTGTCAAGCTCGCTTATTTCAAGTCTCTTCTGATAGTTGTATGCCGCAATGAAGCCGAATGCCGCAACTATGGCAACGATTGCCACAACTAGCATAAGTTCTGCGACCGTAAATCCTCTTCTGTTTTTCTTATTAACCATTCTCATTTGAATCACCACCCTTATCTGTCACATTGCTGTGTACGGTTACATCCTGTGTCTCAATCAGAGTTCCCGTCGAATCGTAAACCGTTATGGTGTAGTAAATGCAGCACCCGTCGGGGCCGCCTGTCTTTATGTTGCTCAATACTGTGTAAAGACCCATTGCCGAAGTCTCCTGTGTTACCAGGGGAGTGTCGGACAACTTCTCTGTTGAATCCTTCTTTGCTTTGACGATAAGGCATACACCTAAGTTATCCTCACCGTCCGTGCCCGCGTCGTTATATACCGTTACGTAGTAGTTACGTCCCTCCGAGTAGAATGACATTCCGTCGGCTGCATCCGTTATCTCGATGTTGTCCGCGGTTATGAGTTCGGCGTCGAACGCGGTTATGGTCGTCGCAATCAGGGTCTGGGCATCGGCTTTAAGCTGAGCCGTGGTCATGGCTCGGTTTGCTACCTGTGCCCCCGATGCCACGAGAAGCATAACCATTGACATAATGGCAATCGTGAGCAGGGTCTCCGCCAACGTGAAGCCCTTTCTCGATCTTAAATTGTCAACTCTTATCCTTCTCATGTATTAGAGTCCTCACCGAAAACCATGTAGTACTTTCCTTCGTAAAGCGTTACGTCCTGAGTAATCTTCCCTCCGATGTCAACGGCGTTTGTCACTTCTTCGCTGTCAACCGTCGCGATTGTGATGGTTCCCTTGCCGCTTGTCGTAACGGTGTCGGGCGCCGTTACCTTGTTGTTCTCCTTGTCAGAGCATCCGAACCACGAAAGCATCTCTTCCATGTAGTTGTGCTCGGCAATCTTCTTCGTGTACGCCTCGGTCGATTTGGCAAGTATTCCCTGCGATGCGGTGATCATGCTGACCAAAGCGATTATCGAAAGAGCACAGACAAGAATAGCAAGGAGAACCTCGGCGATGGACTCACCCGATGTCTCCTTTAACTTATTTAGTAATGTCTTATTAATCTTCTTCATCTTTATCCTCACCCGGGCTCAATCGTCGTTACCGTTGCGCCGTCCCATCCGAAATCCGCGAATGAGATTTCTCTTGTAACCTTATAGAATCTCCAGGACTCCTGTGCCGTAATCGTCAAATCGTCCTTCTTCTCGTTGTATGTCTCAAGTGTCATCAGTTCCGTTGTCTCTTCGCCGTCCTCATTCAAATAAGTAACATATCTGTATCTTGTGACTTCCTGATCCTGTGAGTACTTAATCAAAGAGTCGTCCGAGAACGGGATTGTTATGTAGTAAACGTTAACCGCTTTTGCCATGTCTGCCGCATAGTCGCTCGATTCAACGGGGTAAATCTTAATCTCAATGTCGAGGTTGGCATCCATCTCGACGATGCACCAGAGGGATTCGTAATCCGTATCGTCTCCGGCATCGAGGCTGAGTTTCAGATATTCGGTCTTTGTTGCCGCCGTCTCATTCGAACTCAAAGGCTGCCATGTGTGGTCGTCGGGCAGATTGTCGCCGACCCAGTCAACGACGATGTAGGAGTCCCAGTATTCCCGAATGAACTGCAGGGCCATCGCGCGAACGATTCCGTTAAGGCTGTCCGCGGAGGTCGCCCCTGCCGTTATCTCTTCCGTCAGCGTCGGAATGGACTCAGCGTCCGACGCGTCGCCCTTAATGTAGTTACCGTCTTCGTCCGTGAGCAGTGTGCCGTTCTCGTCACAAAGGTAATATTCCCAGTCCGAAGTTATGTAGCACGCATAGGACGTCTGCAATGTGTCGTCTTCTCCGAGCAGCTCGTTTCCGCCCGTGCCGCCGGCGAACATCTGAACGTAAGAATAAAGGTAGTATCTGTCGGTGCTGCCGTCGTCACCGTTCTCCGACTCGCTCAAACGTCCCATCGCCTGGGATGCCGCCGCGATTATAACGGAACCCACGACAGCGCAGATAACGAAAAGCAGGAGCGCCGCAACCAGCGATGCGCCTTTGTCTGATTTAAGTTTTGCCTTTATTCGTTCAACCATAGTTCCGCCCTTTAATATATATAAGTGCCCAACCTGATTATAACGGCACGTAACAATTCGTTCATTCTTTTTTTGTATCAAATCCGAATCAAACCGTATCAGTAATGAATCATTGATTTTGTCAAAGAATCTTCATATCAGAGGCCGTCGTGTTTGGTATTCTATTCGTGTACATCAAATCGGAGGTACAAGACAATGTCACAAATGTCATGGACAAAGAATATATGCGATCTCTTAAAAGACCCAAACCCGGATATCGGCGAGCTTAAAATGGCGCTCGCGCAGACAGCCGCAGGCTATGCGGACGAGATAACAAACATGCGCTCGATAGAAAAGAAAATCGCCGAAACACAGGGCGACGAAGCACTCGAGAAATTCCTCGAAGCAACGCTTCCCGCAACCCCGACAATCCTCGGCCGCACCCTGATGCTGCCCGAGAATCAGAGAATAAATTTCGTTATAAGAGAACTGAAGCGTTAAGCCTTCTTAAGCGACTCCGCAAGCGTTGCAACCGACACCGCCAAAATCAAAACTGACACGACTCTCACAAACGGCTGCATGTATGTATAGCACCTCATGGTGTCCATCATGCACATCGACATCAATGTCCCCGGCAGCAAAAATGTCACCACGGAACCTATCGCTTCCACTGCGCTTAAAGAAACATTCAAAGGTTTAATGCGCGAAAACAAAACCACCGCAAAGACCGCTGCCATGCATATTCCCAAAACCACAACCGCGTTCTGAACGGTATGACAATGCATCCATGTTCCGTCATCTTTAGGCCCGCAAGCCTTAAAAACCGTCGCGGTTCCGACCGCCAGCGCACAGGATAAAATTATTCCGGCAATTGCAAATATCTTTCTCATAACAAATCCTCGTTTGATGTTTTTTCCGACTAATGTTAGCACATGCTAACGTTGCAAACAAACAATTCGTACTCTTAGACGCACCCCACTGTGGTACCGCCGATATGTCAAACATGCAATTCGTACTCTCGGGCGTACCATACTGTGGTACCGCTGATGTGTCAAACACGCGATTCGTACTCTCGGCCGTACCATACTGTGGTACCGCTGATGTGACAAACACGCAATTTGTACTCTCGGCCGTACCATACTGTGGTACCGCCGATGTGACAAACACGCAATTCGTACTCTCGGCCGTACCATACTGTGGTACCGCTAATGTGTCAAACACGCGATTCGTACTCTCGGCCGTACCATACTGTGGTACCGCCGATGTGTCAAACACGCGATTTGTACTCTCAGCCGTACCATACTGTGGTACCTACGCTGTGACAAAAATCGTGAAAAAGTTAATTAAGCCATGCTAGACAATAAAAAATCACAGACAGGCCGGCGAAGGCGTAGACAGATGCGGCGGTGCCTGTTTTGAGGAGTGCGGAATCGGACTCTTCGAGGTTTGTGATGAACGGGCCGCGGGCCAGGAGAATCGGGGCGATGTATCTGAACGACTGTGTGCATGTGTAAGGATATTTGAAGCAGAAAATCACATAGAACAGGAGTTCGGCGATGACAAAGATCGCAAGTGCGAGTGTTTGTCTGTTGCGGTTTTTGATGAGCGTTCTGATGAGGCCGGCAAAACTTAAGGCAGCGACGATTGCGGCGGCCGCGGCCATGAAAAAGCCGAGCAACGCCAGCATCAGGTTGTCGCGGTAGTAGTCGCCGTCGAAGACGGATTCGTCGAGGGTTGTGACGATTATGTTGTAGTCCTTCGAAAGGTCGAAATCGAAGAAACGCTGCCATGCGTTTGCGGTTATGACAAGGCCCGGATTGAGGTCGATGTCGGGAATCGCTATGTAGTTGAGCGCGACTCCCCATTTGATGTAGTTTCTGATCTGGTACCACAGTGCGAGCGGAACGCAGATGATTGCAAAGACGATGTATTGGAAAATCAGGGTTCTTCTCTTTTTGAAGTCTCCCTTTTCGATGAGGGAGGCCAGGAATATGTAGCCGACGGGGAACGCTACGAGTCCCGCGGAGAGTTTGGTTCCCATGCCGAGGCCGATTGCCAGGGCGACCTGAATGATTTTGGGGAATGTTCTGTCGCGGTTCCAGGCAAGGGCGCGCTCGATTGCAATGCAGGTGAACATCACGGCAAGGCAGTCGTTGTTAAGGGCGCCTGAGAACACGAACAGCTGCGGGTGCAGAACGGTTGCGAGGAGCGCAATGTGTAAAGATTTCTTTGTTTTCGCGAAGTCTCCGGCGACCTTTCTTATGACCTCCATTGTGACAAGAGAGTAGAACAAGGGCAGGGCCTGCAGGATGTCCCAGTGGCCTTTTGCGGCGGGGACTATGGTCGTTGCGATTTTGTAGAAGACTGCGCAGATGAAGTGGTGCAGCGGCGGGTGGTAGAACTGCCAGTGCAGGCGGATGTCTTCGTCCAAAAGCGCCCAATTGTTGAATATATATTCGATGTATTCGGCGTGGTAGTTGTTTTCGAGGTATGTGTCGAATTCGCCGACGTCGTGCTGACGCTGTTCGCATCCCGTGTAGAGAACGTAGAAAGTGCGCACGGCAATGCCGGCGAGAATTATCGCGGCGACGGTTTTGTCTTCTTCGCATTTAGAAACGGCGAAGGACAGGGCCGCGAAGCCCGCGACGCAGAGTATTGCCTTAAGCCACACAAGGCCCGATAAGTCGCAGCCCGTTACACAGAGAACGTACAGGGCCCACAGTGCACAGAGCCCGGTTTTGATGTATCTGTTGTTCCTCACGGGACTACCTCCGCAACCGTAACTTCTCCCTTGACATAGTATTGGACGACAATGTAGAAAGCAACCGAGAGGACCGCAAAGGCCGCACAGATTATGTGCGTTACTTTCTTAAGTTTGGGATTTTTCTCCATGACAACGCCAAGACAGTACGCGCCGCAGAGCACAAGCGGCATGGTGTAGCGGAAGTTCATGGAGCAGATGTGCGGATATTTTATCGCGAAAACGTTATACGACAGCAAAACCGTCAGAAAGTATGCGGCCACGGACAGCTGCGGGGCTTTGCGGCTTTGAATCAGGGATATGACAAGCCCTGCCAAAATCAGGATTATGAGCGCTACAAATGTCCAAAGAAGAAAATATCCGATTAAGGAAAGTTCCATGTCGTCGCGGTAGTTTTCTTCACCGAAAAGCGCTGTTTTGATGAAGGTTATCGCGATGTTGTAGTCTTTCTGTCCGTCCGAGCCGAGGTTGATGAAAAAATCCTCGACCGGAAGATTGTAAAATCCAAACAGGCGCTGCCAAACGCTGTATCCGCTTATGTCCTGATAGGGGTTGTCCGACGGCAGAACATAGGTTAAAGGGACGCCGAATTTCAGATAGTTTCGGATCTGAAACCACAGACCCAAAGGTATGGAAATTGCGGCGTATACGACTGCCGTGAGAATTGTTTTTATTTTATCTTTTTGAATGAAGCGGGCGATGAACAATACGGCCAGCGGAACCGCGATTAAGGCCGCCGAGAGTTTGGTCATCATGGCAAGGCCGGCGGCAACGGCGGAGATACACGCGTCCTTGTAAGTACCGGAGTTGTACCACTTAAGCGCCATGTAAAAACTCACGCAGACGAGCATAAACGACAGGATGTCGTTGTTGACCGATCCCGACAAGAGGATCAGCGCGGGGAATGCTGACAGCACCAGCGTTACGGTCGGGAGATTGTCTTTTTTTACCCCGAGTTCTTTTGAACTTTTAACAATCAGGATTGTCGCAATCTGGCTGTAGCAAAGCGAGAGAAATTGCAGGGATTCGTAGTTTTTGCCGCCAACAACTGCTTCGTAAATTCTTAAGAATATCGCACAGACAAAATAGTGGAACGGCGGATGGTAGAACTGCCCGGCCTGCCTTACATCCACATCCGGAAGCGATAAATTGTCGCGGACATACATGATATAGCCGGAATGGAAAAGATTGTAAACCCCTTCCTCAAACGTTCCCATGTCGTTCTGGCGCGTGGCAACGTCGGTGTATAGGACGTAATTGAGTTTCACCCAGAAGCCGAATATCAGAATCAGAGTGACAAGTTTTTCCGTATCCAAAGTCTTTTTGTATCTGCCATAAAATGCTGCCGCCAAAAGTATGAAGAGACCCAAATAAAACATTAGTTGCGGCTCAAAATTCAGGATACTGCCGGCGATCGCAAGGGCCAAAGAGAGGGCTGATGCCGGGAGGAATTCTTTTCGCGATTTGCAGGAAATCCACGCGAGAAGTTCTCCCAGACAGAAGAGGACTATACCCTCCCCGAAAGGGCGCATGTCGGCGTACTGTCCCGCTGTGCAAAAGAGGCATATGAGACATGCCGCGGCAGCGAGTATGTACGGATGTTTTACGATTGCTTCGGACTTCATTTGCACCTCACACAAAGTATGTTGCGACCCCGCAATAGAATACCAAAACCAGGCCGGCAAAAACATATGTCAGGGCAGATGCGACCTTGGCAAATTTTGTATGCTTCATGCAGAGTGCGCCCAGCCCCAGGGCGCTCACGATGTACGCCGGAAGGACATATCGGAAGTTCATCGAGCACGTGTAAGGGTAGTCGAAAACAAGTTTTACGTACCCTGCGGCATTCGCGAGGAACCACAGCGCGAGCGCTGCTTCTTTGGCGTTTTTGACGTGTGTCGCGGCATATACGATTCCGGCTGCGGCCAACAGCAAACCCCATGCGAAAACAATAACCAAAAGCCAAGCCGGCAGCGCCGTCTGAGGCTTGTCCCTCAGGATTGCCTCGTTGAAAAGGCCGGTCTTTATGAGCGTCGCGAAAATCCCGCAGTCGGGCTTTCCTTCGTAGCCGGGCCTTATGAAAACATCCTCCACAGCAAACGTGGAAAAGTCGAAAAGCCTGTCGATGAGACTCCTGTCCCCTACATACTGCAAACTGTTTGTGGACTCGGGCACATACGTTACCGGCACGCCGAAGTTTATGCAGTTTTTAAGATAGAACCAAAGCCCTACGGGAAGGCTCACTATACCGTAAATCAGGCATTGCCACAGGGTTCTTAACTTTTTGTTCTGTTTGATTAGTGTCGCCGCCAAAATTGTCGCGACGGGGATGGCCGCCATGGCCCCCGAAAGTTTTGTCGACACCGCCAAACCCATGGCCAGAGCGGCCTGCACGAGGTTTGTGTATGTTCTGTCCTGCTGCCACCTGAATATTAAACAGACGGCGGAGACGGCAAACATCAAACCCATCGAATCGTTGTTCAGGTTTCCGGAAAGCATCACGAGCGCGGGCGTGAACGCAGCCAGAACGGATACGACTTTTAAGCCGTCTCCTTTTAGTTTTAAGTGTTTGGCAAGTCTTACGATTACCCACATCGTGACGTTAGAGCAAAAGAGTGTCAGGCACTGCAGCCCCTCCCAATTCGTCGCGCGCGACGGGAGAAGCAGTTCCTGGAGATTTAAAATTGCCGCCGCGGCAAAATAGTAAACCGGCGGATGGTACCACTCCGCAAAATCCCTGATGTCGAGGTTCGGTGTGCGCCAAGTAAACCTCACGAACTCAATGTATCCTGAGTGCAGCACATTGTAACTGTCCTCGAACTCGCCGATGTCGTTGCTCATGGCATAGTACGGCACGATCATTATGAATGACAGTCTAAGCCACACACCCAAAAGCATGACAGTCGCCGCAAATCCTTTGTCCTCTTTTGCCCACCCGAAAAGCGATGCAAAAAGCATTATCACCGCAACGCCCCCGGCAAGAAAAACAACCCCGCTGATTCTGTCGTTCAGATTGTTTCTTGCAAGCGCGAAAAGAATCCCCGTTGGAATTGACATGAGCATCAGGGGGAGATTTGCCTCGCGACGTTGGTTGAATCTGCCGTCTTTTGCGACGAACCACAACGCAATCCAGAGCCCCGCAAACATCACGGCAAAACCGATTTGGTCCGTTAGGTAAATTGCGCCGCCGGTGAAAACCAACGCCGCCGCGGATAAACACGCACATAAGAAAACCGGCCGCACCGCGACCGATTTTCCGTTATTTGATTTTAAATTTGTGCCCGTCAATATCCGAACTCCTGAATCCAGTAGTAAGTATAGGTTGTGCCTTCCTCAACATAAACCGCGGCACCCATGGTCTTGTAGTCGCCGTTCAGCATGTTGGTTCTGTGGCCCGCGGAATTCTTCCACGCCTCGAAAACCGCTTCCGCCGAAGACTGACCGTATGCAATGTTCTCGGCCCACATGATGTCGGGATTGATTGTGTACCAGGCAGAACCGTCGGGTCTGATGTGGCTCTCGTTCTCAGCATCGGAAACCTTCGAAATTTCCGCGGCTCTTGTCTTTGCCGCACTCTCCAAAGCATTGGACCAGGACAACTCTCCTACGCCGTTGGCCTTGCGGTAGTCGTTTACAAGCTGCAGCAACTTCTGCATCTCGGAAGACGACGGCTTGTCGGACGACGAAGAAGAAGACGATGAACCCGAAGACGAGCTGTCGGATGACGACGAACTTCCGGAAGACGAGCTGCCCGAAGACGACGACCCGCCCGACGATGATGAAGATCCGCCGGACGACGAACTTCCGGAAGATGAACCGCCGCCTGATGACGACGAACCGCCCGAAGACGAAGATGACGATGAGGACGAACCGCCGCCCGATGCCGCCTCAGCCTGGGCCTGTGCCTCAGCCTCAGCCTGGGCCTGCGCCTCCGCTTCGGCCTGCTGCTGCGCCAGCTCTTCTTCGGTGTAGTATCTTTCGAGATATCCGACATTTACATAGTACTTGCCGGCAGGTGTCGAAATCTCCGCCCAGCAGTTGTCGCTTATCGCGGAAACGGATACTATCGTACCCTTATCGACTTTGTAAACATCGTTTGCGGAGTAGGAAGGCTTGTCCTTAACGAAAATATTGGACAGAACCTTATAGGACTGAGTGCCGCCTTCAACAGAAGTGAGGAACACAGCCGCGAATCTGTTGGCATCGGTAACCTCACCCGAGACAACGATTGAGTTTGCAAGACTTACGGTGTCTGCCGTATCGCTGATGGCCAGCACCGGAATGTAGTAAGTTGTGTCGTTGTATGTGATCTGTGCCCATCTGTTATCGGACGAAAAACCGTTAACCGTGACAACGGTTCCGGCCGTCAAAGTGGCTACCCTGTCGACATTGTGCGTAGGGAATTTACGGATCGGCGTGTCGTACTTGAGCTTGTATGTACCGGCAAAATCCCTGTAGAAAATCATGACATAGTATGTGTCTTCGGTCTCAAACGCATACTGCAAATCTTCGATGTTGAGTTTGTATACACCTGAGGACAAAACGGATTTGCCGAGACTGTCGATGATGATGTCGGATGCACTGAGTTCCTCAACCTCAGCCTCTTCTTCTGTGGCTTCGGTCTCTTCGGTTGTCGCTTCGGTCGTGGTTGTCGTGGTCGTAACCTCAGACGTCTCGGCGGCAGTCACCTCTTCTTCGTGCTCCGATGCGGCAAGATTGGATTCTCTTATTACACCGTATCCGCCTGCTCCGAAAATAAGCAAAACCAATACAGCGGCGATTACTTTATCCTTGTTATTCGACTTTGAATTCTCACTCATAACATGCCTCCGACACAACACCTTAAAGCCTTTTGGCCTTTGAACGCAATAATATAGCGTAACTATATCACGGTTAAAAACCGATAACAAGATATTTACGCGCGCATGGAAAAGCAAAGATACGCTGTGTTATAATTTTTGAAGTTTATAAATTATGGGAGGGTGATTCCATGTCAAAAGGCACCAAGATAGGAATAATTGCCGGCAGTGCCGCGCTGGTTGTTCTCTTAATCGTCTGCATCGCAATAGGCGTTGCTTCCTCGGGTCCGGAGACCTTGCTTTTAACCGCAATTTCCAACACCGTCAAGGACGCAAAATCCATCGATACGTACGAGATGATGGACAGCGTTTTGAACGGCGGCTCGATATCGGTTACCGCGGATCTGGCACAGTTTACCGAGAATGAGGATGTGGCGGATTTTGCGATGATGCTCTACACCGACGCGGACGGCGTTGATGTGTCGGGTACAGCAACCCTTACGACCGACACGGATTCTTACGATATTTCCGGCTACTTCAACAAAAAATCGATTGTGCTTCAGAGCGATGCGGCATGGTCCGGCAACGCTTACGGTTTTGATGTTTCGGATATAGCGGAGAACCTTCCGGATTCCGTTTTCGATCCGGACGAGAAGACAGAATTTTCCATGGAAGAAGAGGACTTTGAGGCGTTCCTCACGCTCAGGGAATATCTGGCGGGCCTGGAAGACATCGGCGACGACTGGGAGGATCTGGAACTTAAGTACCGCAAGATTTACATAACGGCAATCTGCGAGGCGTCCGAGATTTCCAAGGAAAACAAGGCAAACATCACCGACGGCGACGAGGAAATCAGGTGCACATTGGTAACGCTTGAGACCGACACGGAGACGATGGCTTCCGTTTTGCAGGATGTCCTCGAAGACCTCATGAAGGACGAAGATTTCACGGAGCTGATTGAGCGCGCATACATCACAGAGTACGAGCAAGACTCCGTCTACGACGCGATTGACGATGTCATCGACGATCTGGAAGAGGTCGAGGATCAGAACGTCGTCATGGATTTCTACATCACCCGCAGCGGCAAGAGAATCGCTCAGGTAGACCTTGAGATCGGCAAGCGCACGGACAACTCCTATATCTCGGTTTTCTTAGGCGAAAAACTCAGCGACACCGACAGAATCTCCTTCTCCTACGGAGACGGCGATGATTACGGCGTCTCTGCCGAATACGAGATTAAGGCTGACACGAAGTCCGAGTATTCCGCAAAACTCACCGTTGAAATCACCTCGGGCGGCATGTCCGTGAACGCTTTTTCCGCAACACTCAAGTGGGACAAGAAGAACGGCGACTACACTCTGAAGAGCAACTACTGCAAGATCACCGGAACCTGCACCGAGAAGGGCAGAACCCACACCTACACAGTCGATAAGGTTAAACTCACAATTCCTTATCTCATTTCCGAAGGCGACGGTGACTGGGACGACCTTAACATCGTAATCGTCTTAAATGAGCGCGATTCCGGTTCGAAGGCTCCGAAGTTTACAGACTTCACAACCCTTGAAGAAGACGAGCTTACAGATCTGCTCGACGATCTCGAGGACATGAACGATGAAGTAAATAAACTGTTCGGCGCCGAAGATCCGTACTCCGATTACGGCTACGACTACGATTACGGCTATGGCGATGATTACTATGACTACGACTTAGGCGACGATGATTACTACGACGATTGGGACTATGATTACCCTTCCGATGATTACGGCTGGTCGTGGGAAGAAGACGAATACGATACAACGTACTGAGTTGATTGATTAATCCGAAGGCTCCGGCAAACCGCCGGAGCCTTTTTTGATTGTTCAAAGTGGACATCCGAACTGATTGATTTTGAATTATTTTGCACAAATGGACAACAAAAGTTATTAAGTCGGTGTTGATTAATTCCTATATAATTGTTAAGTTCGTGAAATTTAGCGAATTAAAGAAGTAAATCCTGTGCCTTCGGGCACTATAAAAAGCGGGGTGTACACATGAAAAAAGTTTTGGTATGTAAGGAAACCGTTGCGGCCGAGACTCGTGTTGCCATGATACCCGACGACGTCAAAAAGTTGTCCGGATTAGGCTACGAAATTTCAGTTGTCAGCGGCGCCGGTCTCAAGAGCGGATTTTCCGACGAGAGCTATGAGGCGGCCGGAGCAAAGATTGTCAAGACCGAAGCGGCAGGCTTGAAGGACGCGGAAATCGTCGTAAGAATCCTGAAGCCCGACAGCGTCAAAGGCCTGAAGCCCGACACTCTTCACATCAGCTACCTGGATCCTTTCAACGAGAAAGAACTGCTCTCAAGCTTTGCTTCGGCAAACGTTCAGGCAGTTTCCCTTGAGATGATTCCGAGAACCACACTGGCTCAGAAGATGGACGTTCAGTCCTCCCAGACTTCCCTGGCAGGTTACGTTGCCGTTTGCAACGCGGCCGCAAGACTGCCGAAGATTCTCCCGATGATGGTAACACCTGCGGGTACAATCAACCCGGCAAGAGTGTTTGTTATCGGTGTCGGTGTTGCCGGATTGCAGGCAATCGCAACGGCAAAGAGACTCGGTGCAAGAGTTGACGCTTTCGACACAAGACCGGTTGTCGAGGAGCAGGTTAAGTCCTTAGGCGCAAACTTCGTAAAGATTGATTTAGGCGAAATGGGCCAGACCGCGCAGGGCTACGCCAAAGAATTGACACCCGAGCAGGTCGCAAAGCAGCAGGAGGCTCAGGCGAAGGTTTGCGAGAAGGCGAATATTGTTATTACCACCGCTAAGGTTTTCGGAAGAAAGGCACCCCTTCTTATAAAGAAGGATGTTCTCGACCGCATGCAGCCCGGGTCAATCGTTGTCGATATGGCCGTATCCACCGGCGGTAACGTTGAGGGATCCGATCCCACGAAGGAAGTTGTTACCGACAACGGCGTAATCATCATGCCCGGTGACATGCTCGAGCGCCAGGTTCCCTTCGATGCTTCGAAGATGCTCTCCGGTAACATCGCGGCGTTCCTGACACACTTCCACAACAAAGAAACCTCTGAGTTTGAAGTCAACCTCGAGGACGAAATAATGAAGGGATGCCTCCTCACAAAGGGCGGGGAGATTATCCACGAAAGATTTAAGGAGGCATAAAATGGATACACAGGTAATTATGCTTTTGATTTTTATCTTCATCATCGCGGGATTCCTCGGTGTTGAACTGATTTCCAAGGTTCCGTCTCAGTTGCACACACCTCTGATGAGCGGAACGAACGCTATCTCCGGTATCACAATCGTAGGCGCCATCGCAGCGTGCGCAATCAATGTTGACGGCTCGTCCGTCTTCGGCGTGATCTTGGGTGCCGTGGCTATTGTTTTCGCAACGATAAACGTTATCGGCGGATATTTTGTTACCGACAGAATGCTCGGAATGTTTAAGAAGAAGGAGGATAAGAAATAATGGATACGGATTTGCTCTGTGTAATTCTTTACATGATTTCCTGTGTCTTCTTTATCCTCGGCATAAAGAAGCTCGGTAAAGCCGACACGGCGCGCAAGGGTAACCTTCTGTCCTCCGTCGGTATGTTAATCGCCGTTATCGCTGTCCTTATTTCTCAGGACGTCATCTACGGCGGCTGGGTTGGCTATTTACTCATCATCATCTGCATCGCAATCGGCACTGTCATCGGTTTCATCTGGGCCAAGAAGGTTGAGATGACCGGAATGCCCGAACTGGTCGCCCTCTTCAACGGCTTCGGCGGTTTGGCATCCCTCCTGGTTGCCCTTTCCCAGTACGTTGCGGAGATCACAGAAGACACCTTCACCGCGGTAACCCTGGGCCTTACAATCGCAATCGGTGCGGTTGCCTTCACAGGCTCTGTCGTTGCCTGGGGTAAACTTTCCGGCAACAAGCTTTTCAAAGGCCCTTTCACACTCCCTGCAAAGAACCTCATCAACGGTATCCTCTGCGCAGTAGGTCTTATCGGCATCATCATGTATGCCGTGGATTATGAAGGCGGCGTAGGCCTTGCCGGCATCATCATCTCGACAATCATCTTCCTGGTACTCGGTGTCACCATGGTTATCACCATCGGCGGCGGCGACATGCCGGTTATCATCTCGTTCTTAAACGCCCTGTCCGGTTTGGCGGCGGCATTCGCGGGCTTCCCTATCGGCAACACGGTTCTCATCGTATCCGGCTGCCTTGTAGGAACATCCGGCCTCATCCTCACACTCATCATGTGCAAGGCCATGAACCGCTCCTTCTTCTCCCTCCTCTTCAAGAGTTTCGGCGCGAAGAAGGGCGCTGCGACAGCAGGCGAAAACAAAGAACCCAAGGCAATGTCCGTCGAGGACGCTTACCTCATCCTCGAGGCAGCAAAGAATGTTGTCATCGTCCCCGGCTACGGTATGGCCGTTGCCCAGGCACAGCACGCAGTTAAGGAACTCTGCGACGCACTGGAAGAAAACGGCTGTGAAGTCAACTTCGCAATCCACCCCGTCGCAGGTCGTATGCCGGGTCACATGAACGTTCTCCTGGCCGAGGCAAACGTCCCTTACGAGATGCTCAAGACCTCCGACGAGATGAACCCTCAGATGGAGAATGTCGACGTCGCAATCGTCATCGGCGCAAACGACGTTGTAAACCCCGCAGCCATCAACGATGAATCTTCTCCTTTGTACGGAATGCCTATCGTCGACGCTTACAAGGCACGTACGGTTTTCGTTCTCAAGAGAGGTAAGGGTACGGGCTTCTCGGGCATCCAGAACTCCCTGTTTACCAACGACAACACAGTCATGATCTACGGCGACGCAAAGCAGACAGTATCCGCAATGGTCTCCGAGTTCACAAACGACTGATAAATCATTTGAGTTTAAGAAAGCCGGCCCTCGGGTCGGCTTTTTTATGCCCTGATGCTTTATTTTTGTTAGAATAGGCGTTATGAACTATCTTCTTGCAATGTTAATACCGCTTGTGCTCAGCATCCTCATATGGCTGTTTAACCGCAGGTCCGCCGTTTTTATGACAGGCCTTACGTGTGCCGCGCTCTTTGAGGTCTCGGCACTGTGCGTATCAATGTTTACGGACGGACAAATCCCGCCCGCGGCATACGCTGTGACTGCTCTTTTAGCAATCGTTATGTCCTGTTTCTCTGACAAGAAAATATGGAAGTTCGCCTCGGTGTTACTCATCATTATCTTTGCATTGGAAGTTTTTGTATTTAATCTGAAGAGTTTTTCTGATGTGCACCGCAAAGTCACTTACTCCTCATCCGCAATTTCCGGGATAACCACCCTTGAGGAAGACTCATCAGACAAATTCATCTTCGACTCCGAAGGTCTTGTTGTTTACGGTGACACATATATCGTCCTGACAAATGTTCCCGAATTTGCGAGGTGCGTTACGATTAAAACATCGCGACAGCAGACCGACACAAACAGGGCGTTCTTATTTACAGCGGAACTTAAAGATGAGGCCATGTCCGACTCTTATATGACGGTCGGCCAAAAGCAGGCGTTCGGCTACAACGGTTCCGTCAGTTTTAAGATTCATCCGGCAAATGACGGCTTCACTTTAGGGATAGAAATAAATCCCGCAACAAACGAGAATTTTGCAATAGACACCGAAAGCATAAACGCCGGGTACACCACCACCCCGATGGTTATTACCGGCATCACAATCGCAAGTGCAATGCCCTTCGATTTTATTCTCTCGCGCTTAATCCTTCTGTCGCTCCTGACAGTCCTGATTGCGGCGATCCTAAACTTCAAAATTTATGCCGTCAGATACGACCGCACAAACAGTTACCACAGAATCGTTGTCGAGCTTATCGTATTCGCGTGCGTCGCGGCGACCTTCACCGTCAACGGACAGGACAAAAACGTCGTCAAATATCCGCTCGAGGAGAGTGTGGACTACTACGATATTTATGTACAGGTTTTCGATGCGTTCCAAAAAGGGCAGCTTGCAATCGACTACCCTGCCGAAGAAGGCCTGGCAGAACTCGAAAACCCTTACGACTACAGCCAACGCAAAACCGCCGGCCTTGAGGACTTCCTCTGGGATCACGCCTACTACGACGGAAAATACTATTCCTACTTCGGCATCTCCCCAATATTTACGACCTACTATCCTATCTACCTGCTTACCGGCAGCGTGCCCACGACAGACACCGCAATCGCGATAAACGGTGCCTTTGCCACACTATTTATATGTCTTGCGGTGCTTGCGCTTATCAGACGCTATAGCCCCGATGCCAAACTCCTTTTGGTTGCGGTTTTGCTTCCTACAGTCTCATCCCTGTCCTACGTTCCGATTCTCATGAACTACGGACTTATGTATAATGTCGCAACAATATCCGCAATCATGTTCCTGGCATGCACATTCTGGTCCGGCTTCACCGCTACACTTACCTCAGGATGGAAAAAATATGTCCTGTATTTCTTAAGCGGTATCTCTCTGGCACTCTGCGCCGGAGCGCGCCCCATAATGGCCGTCGGCGCCGCAATATTGCTGCCGGCATTCTTCAGTGTACTTGCGGACAAAAAACAAAAATTGGGAAGCCGCATTGCTCAAGCCTTAACTTTTATCCTGCCGGTAATCGGCGGCCTAATCCCGTTCCTCTGGTACAACTACGCAAGATTCGGATCCATACTGGACTTCGGCTCGGCCTATCAGTTAACCGTCGGCGACATGCGCCACACGTACCTCTCACCGACATTATTTCCGCTTGCGATGTACTATTTCTTTTTAATCCCGCCGCAGCAAACCGAATACTTCCCCTACTTTGATTTGTCACACAACATAATCAGCAACGCCGAAAGTTACCGCTATACGGTCCTGAATTTGGGGGCGCTCTGCTTCCCTGTCATCCTGCTCGCAGTTATGTTCTTTGTTAACACATATCGCACGCACCGCCTTGAGTATCGGGCCACATTGTTTTTGTCTCTTGTTGTCCCTGTCATCACCGCCTGGGCCGTATACTGCATGGCCGGTGCATGCTTTAGGTACAGCGCGGATATTATGTTCTTACTTATGCTCATGACCGTCCTGTGCTTAGTTGAATGTCCCTCAACATATCGCCGCCGCTATGCTCTGACCATAGTATGCTGCGTAATATCAATTGCAATGATCTGGGCCCTCACCATCTACTTCCGCGGCGTCGCCTTACTGCCTGAGGGCAACAACTTCCGCGACAACTTCCCCGGCGCCGTTGAGTACATTGAACGCTTACTCATCTTCTGGCACTGATTATCTCTGCTCCACCGCGCAAACAACCCTGCTGACCAGTGCCGCCGTATCCGGGATGTTTTTGGAGTTAAAAAATAAGAAAAACACATCCTCACCCGGAATAAATCCGGCTTCAAGATAGGCATCCAATTTCTTATAAAACGACTCCCTGTATTTGGGATCGTCGACCATCCCAACAATCTCAAAATACATGCAGTTGCCGCGCTCGGGCACATTGACCGCAAAATCGGGACTGACAGCTCTGCCGTTCAACTGAATTATCGGTTCGTATTTAAAATCGAGATTGAGAGAGTCCAATACCCCGGCGAAAATCACCTCATTTTTAGACCGCATCCTCATCCCTTTAAACATATACGCCTTATTCGTATAGTAATTATTGGCGCAGTTCTGAAGGCTGTCATAATAAATTGACGTTATAGTCCAAAGAATACTCGGCGTCCTTGGTTTCGGCTCAAGCAATTCATCTCCCCCAAACCGCTCTTTCCACTCAGCCTCAAGACTTTGCAATTCGCCAATCATTTTGTTTCGTTTACAAATCTGTTCGTAATACGCCTTCCCCTCATCTTTGCGCGTGGAATATTGTCTGAATGTGTTGCCGTTTTTTATTCTTACATGCACCACTCCATGAGACGTAATACAACATCCCTGCGGCAGTCTGTCTATCTCTCTCCGCAGGTACCTAATCCGATCCGATAATCTCTGTTTCGACCAAATATAATCCATGCGAATATGATACAACGCTCAAAGCATGAAATTACCTCACAAAAAAATACAAAAAAGTACAAAACCTGAAAAAACGCTACCTAGAACGCTACCTAAATTGGCCTTTTAGGTAGCGTGTTAGGTAGCATTTTGCATATTAGAGGGCGCTAACCGCGATTATGCGACGGAATTTACCGTTCCGATGAAGATTGGTGTCCAGTTTGCTGAGTCTACGATTGCATAGGCGAATGGGCGGTCACAGATTACCTCCTTAATCTCGCGTTCCTCAATCATAGCAGTTGCCGATTCCATAATCACTGCAGTTACGGCTGCAGCTTTAGTACCGTTCTCATCCAACTCTATATGCGTCTTATGCAGTATTGTGTCAATGTATAGTGACTCCGCATCCGCCATGCCGGAGAAGTCGGCGTCTTTATCAAATGCTTCAACTATACCCAAAGCCTGCAGTGCGCCATTCAGTTTGGTGTCGTAATCGTAATTGAATTTTGGCAGTTTGGTTGTGACATCATACTCATAGGTCAGGGAATCGGTGAATTCCTGCCAATCATCTGCGGTAAAGTCGGAAACAAACTCATTAGCCGAGATGGACTCGTCTTTGGGCAGCATGACTACGAACGTGTACTCCCCACCTTCATAGTTTTTGAGGAATCCGATAGCCTTATCCGACTCGAAGTAGGCGGTCTCAAACCCGTTCAAATAGTCCGCAGATTCTGCGTTTGTAACACTGTTAAACTCTCCGGACTCAATCTGCCACTCCTCATATTGCTCGGCCCACTGCGCTTCAAATGCGATTGCGTTGATTAGGACCATGGCGGCGTCCGGGCTCAGTTCGGAAATGATTTGGTCTATCATTCCATTGGTGTTTTCCCTAACCCAAGAGTTGATTGAATCGACCGTTGAGGATGAGAAACTTTCGGTCGTAATCTGCGCGTCGAACATGTCCTGAACGTATTCCACATACTCGGGATTGATTGCGTCTCCAACCAAATCCGCATTATTCCATATAGCGTTGGCGGCCGAGAAATCGATTGTTTCGGAACTATTGATTTTATCCATTAAGGCGCCGGCGAACGCCTGCTGTTCTTCTGCTGTCATATCGCCGCCCAAAACCGATGTTATCTGAGCCAGATTGTCACCGCACGCGCCGGCGGCGGCCAGATCCAAAGCGAACATGACGGATGCGGGTGAGATCATGATGTTCTTGTCAGCCTCCGAGCTTGCTATCTGCGACAGAAGTGAGAATGCAAAGTTGTCGTATGCGGAAACACCCATCTCAGCGTCGTAGTCTGTGCCCTTTACGCTTGTGTAGACTATGTCCGGAGTGTAGGTTTCTGTTTTCGATGGTTCAGAATCTTCATGAACTACCGTGCACCCGGATGCGCACAGGGATATCAGCAGTAAAAGTGAAATGATTTTGTTTTTCATATATTCCACCTCCTTTACCCTTTATACATCAAGGATAATGGAATTGTTGCAAAATCAGTTGAATTTAAAATATTTCCGGCAGATTTTGTAGCCGCCCTTAGTAATATAGCGGCCGGGGCGCCCCGGAATGTTCGTGCCGACGCCCAAAAATCCGTAGCGATAGCGGTGGTAGGTGTCGGGGTGCGCATCATACATGTAATCGAGCAAAGCGCGCTTCTTATCCAGGGCTTCGCGCGAGCCGTCGATTATGAGGATTACCTGCGTTACGGAAGTGACGATTTCCAAATAGTTGTACATGTACTGCTCCAAATGTCGGTTGCCGGAAATTATGTCGTAATTGGCCGTGAAGTAGTCAATCATGCGGCGGTTTACGGCCAGCTGCTGGTCCTGACGCTTCACCATATTCGTCTCGCACACGGACTGATCGTCGCGACCGATAAAGTAATAGTAGAAATCGACATTCAGGTAGTACATGAAGCGCGCCTTTGCCAGGGGCTCGAAAACATAAATATTGTCAACATAGAATGTGTGTTCGGGCAGGTGCAGGCCGCAGCTTCGCAAAAGTTCCGTGCGGTAGATAACCGCGTGCATCAGCATATATTCACCCTTGCGGAAGCGCTTTACGTCGTCCCATGTGAAAAGCTCGTCCTCCGGCAATTCGTGCTCGTAGCTGACTACCCGTCGATCCTGACAGAATTTGTCATAGACGTAGTTTGTTATGAGCATGTCGAGCCTGACAGAAACATCGCGCATTCTGTAGAATTCCCTTAAGACATTGAGCACCTTGACAAGTGCGTCAGGATCCACTCTGTCGTCGCTGTCGAGAACTTTGAACCAAGCGCCCGCAGCGTTTGCGATACCGGTATTCACGGCCCCGCCGTGACCCTTATTTTCCTGATGTATCGCACGCACGATTCCGGGGTGTTTTGCTTCGTATTCTTTTGCAATCTTTAGAGTATCGTCGGATGAGCCGTCGTCGATAACCAATATCTCAACTTCTTCGCCGCCGATTAATACCGAATCGATGGCATTGGCCATATAATCCTGTGAGTTATAGCAGGGGATTGCGACTGTAAGGAGTTTCATTGAGCACTCTCCGCATGTCGGTAACCGACTTTTTTCCTGAACAAAACAATATACGCGGGGACAACCAAAATGATTGCGCAAATGACATCGATTACGGAATGCTGTTTGCAGAACATCGTTGAAATGCAAATCAGAACTCCGAGAATGAGCGTGAATGCCAGATAAATTTTATTTGAAGCAAGGCGCGCTTTTGACGACGCGATTCCCAGCATTATCACAATTGAATTGTAGACATGAATGCTAGGGCAGACGTTTGTCGGCGTGTCGGTTTTGTAGAGGCCGGCAATCAGGGATGTAAAGATGTTTGTGTCATCAAAAGTCTTCGGGCGCAAAACCAAATAGTTCGGGAATACGAACGATACAACAATAAACACGGTCATGCCGAACATCAGAAGCCATGAGGTTTTGCGGTAAACATCCTCATCGGCCAGCGCCAGATAAACAATGTTGAACGCCATATACGGGAACCACAGAAGATACGGAATGATAAACACCGGAACAAACGGAATCTCGTTATCAAGTTTGGTCTGTATCAGATGGAACGAGGAGTCGATCGGTCTGTCTTCAAGCAAAGTGAAGGCACACATATAAACGACAAAAAATATTGCCATCGGCAACAGCAAATTTATCTTTCCGATCCAAAACTTTTTATCCATTTTTTTCTCCCCATTTGCAATTATAACCCCGCTCGTAAACCTTACAATGCACATTTTAGGCAAATTACAGGCAACGAATTGCTCACCTATGGTATCATTTGATATACATAATTCCCAAGGAGGCATATTTATGCTCAAACTTATCATTGCAATTATTTTAGGCGGCGTTGCCGGGTGGCTGGCCGGCAAGATTATGAACTCGCCCCACGGCACAATCGTCAACATTATCTTAGGCCTTGTCGGCGGCGTTGTAGGCGGCTTTATCGGACGCTCGATCGGCATAGAAGCTGCATCCTGGGTAGGAAGCCTTCTGATTTCGATTGCCGGCGCTTGCCTTCTCATCTTCATCGGCAAACTCATAAAGAAATGAGATACCCGGAATTTTTAGCGGACGGGGGCACAATCGGCTTTGTTGCCCCCTCTTTCGGTTGTGCGTGGGACCCGTACAAAACCGCATTTGAAAATGCCCTTTCAAAGTTCGAAAACAAAGGCTTTAAGACCCTGCCCGGCCCCAACGCATACGCTTCCTCCGGGTGCGGCATCAGCAACACTCCGCAGCTTTGCGGAAAAGAATTTACGGACTTCTATACCCGAAGCGACACCGATGTTTTAATCTCCTGCGGCGGGGGCGAACTCATGTGCGAGATTTTGCCGTTCGTCGACTTTGACGCGATAAAAGAAGCCCAACCCAAGTGGTTCATGGGATATTCCGACAACACGAATCTGACCTATCCGCTGGCGACAATCTGCGACACTGCATCATTCTACGGACCGTGCGCCTCAACCTTCGGAATGGAGCCGTGGCACCCCTCGATTGAAGATGCGTTTGCATTGCTCCGCGGCCAAAAAACGGAGTTTGAAGGGTACCCGAAATTCGAAAAAGAATCGCTCAAATCGGAAGAAAATCCTTTGGCGACAATCAACGACACCGAGGACAAAATCCTGACGATTTTTGACGGCGGCAAAACAGATAAAGCAACCGTTAGGGGCCGTCTCATAGGCGGCTGCGTAGACTGTCTCGTGACGCTTTTGGGCACGCGCTTTGACCGGACAAATGAGTTCATCGCAAAGTACAAAGGCGACGGAATTCTGTGGTTTTTGGAGTCGTGCGATCTGAATGTTTTTGCGGTAAGACGGGCGCTGTGGCAGATGCGCGAAGCCGGGTGGTTCGAAGACTGCTCAGGGTTTGTTATAGGCAGGCCTTTGGCCGCGGCCGAAGAGCTTTTCGGGCTCGATCACATAACGGCATTCACAGAACCGTTGAAGGATTTCGGCGTGCCGATAATACTCGATGCAGACTTCGGCCATGTCGCGCCGTCGCTGCCGATTATAACGGGAGCCGTCGGAACATTCGAGGCCTGCGGAAACGATTTGAAGGTTAAATACGAACCTTAGCCGAGAGCCGTGATTAAAACATCCAGATTGGACTGCATAACATCCAGATAAGATGTCTCCGTGCCGCTGCTTTGCATAGAATCCATAACAAGCACCGTCTGATTTTGTCGGGCGGTGTTTTCGATTACGGTCTTGGCGATTTTGCCGTCCGAGCCGTCTATCGTGATCACATAGGAAAGGCCCAGTTCATCGACCTTGCCGCTTAAGAAAACGATGGTCTCAAACGACGCCTCTGTCTCGGCCGAGCACCCGGCAAAAGCCGCGTAATAATTGATTCCGTAGTCATCGACCAGATATCTGAACGGGAACCTGTCGGCGAAAACAAGAGTGTCTTTCGAAGCGTTTGCGACCGCCTCCTCATACGCCGAATCGAGTGCATCGATCTGCTCAAGATACGAAGTGGAATTTGCCTTCAGATCATCCGCCGAACCGGGCAGAATTTCTTCCAGTTTCGATTCGATTTCGGAAACAAAAACCGAAGCGTTTTTAAGCGACAGCCAGACGTGTTCGTCGTATTCAATCTCATCCTCTTCGCCTTCTTCTTCCTCGCCTTCCATTCCCTCAACCAACTCTTCTTCCTTGGCCATGTCGCCCAGAACGTCAAGCAAACAAATCGATTGAACATCAGATTCGGCAATCGCATCGGACGCCCAGGAATCGGACTCACCGCCGACATAGATAAACAGATCGCAATCGGCGATTTTAATCATGTCGTCGGCCGTAGGCTGATAGCTGTGCATGTCGACCCCGTCGTCTATCAGAAGCGTTAAGTCGCAGTCGACATCACCTAAAATTTGCCGTGTCCAGTCGTACACCGGAGCCAATGTCACAACAACGCTTACGCGGCCGTCATCCTGCGGGGCAGCGATACACCCAACCAAACCCAAAACCATTGAAATGCTTAATACAATCGCAAGAATTTTCTTCATGAACTCACCCTTAAAATTTTTATTGCGCTCATATTTTTAACATTGCGCGCTTTGTTAAGTCAAGCGCATTAAGTTATATTTATCACATGAAGAAAACCGCAAACATAATTTTTCGCATACTTATCGCAATCGCGCTGCTTCTTTTGGCGGGCCTTATCTTCATATATGTCTCAAACAAAATCGCCCTCAGAAACGAATACGAATGGGCGGAAAATATGGGCTGCGCAGAAGCCGCCGATGCCGGAGATTACGACCTCAACATCGTAACCTATGGGGCGGACAATTACGAACACACAATCGTGGCGCTGTCAGGGTACGGCCCGAACGACTATTCGATTGGTATCAGAACACTCACGGATTTACTTTCCGACAACAACAGAATTGTGATAATCGACCGCGCCGGATACGGCCTGTCCGACGACACATCCGAGCCGCAAACTGCGGAAAGAATCGTGAGCGATCTGAGAACCGCGTTGCAAAGCGCAGGGATAGAAGGCCCGTACGTGCTGCTGCCGCACTCTTTAGGCTCTGTCTACTCAATCTACTGGGAGTGCAAATATCCGGAAGAAATCGAGGCCGTGATTTTCCTGGACGGCACGAAAATCAGCGACCAAATAAACTACCCGGAAACATCATCCTCCGACAACATCGAAAACATAAAATCCGTCCTCTCCTCCCGCCTCGGGTTTTTCCGGCTCTTAAGTTCAGACGCGCCCGACAAGTCGGACGAAACCTCGTACTTACGCTATGTTCTTAATATGCATTCGGCGTCAACCCGCGCGAAATTTTCGGAATATTCGCTTATAAAATCAAATGCGCAAACAGTAAGCGACGCGATCGTTGAGACAGACATCCCGAAGCTTTATATCTGCGCGACGTGGGGCTACACCGAAGGCTTGAGCGAAGAGAGGTTGGCAGAACTTGAATCCTACCGCAACGATATTCTGATTCCGTTCCTGGAGCGCTTAGGGAACTGCCGGCTTGAGTTATTGCCGGGATCTCACAATATTTTCGCGGACAGAGCGACTGACTGTGCCGCGCTTATAGAGGATTTTCTGGGATAATGTTTTCGAAATATTAACGAATATGTCCCCCTTTTTGCCGCGCGCGTAATTATAATTTTCGTATGGATTTATACGCACCGTACTACATTCTGGCCGATATTGTGTGCATGCTGTTCCTTTCCCTGAACCTGTATTTTGCGTTCATGGGAGTGGACAAGCAGATGCATAAACGGTACCTGGCGGCCGCTACCGTTATGGCGGTTCTGTATTTTGCGGCGGATATTTACTGGACCATATCCGAATACGGCACAGCGTCCGAGGTTATAAATTCCAACACGATTCTGTATTTCATTATGTGCCTGATGGGCTTCTCGCTGACGCTTTACAACCTCTCTTTGCAGGACGACGACGGATCGATGCTGACAGGCCCGTTCATATTCCGGCTCTCCATCCCGATGCTGATAAATATGGCGGCGATATTAACGACCCGTTGGACGCACATTTATTTCTGGGTAACCGACAAAGCCGAGCTTGTGACGAATCCGTTCGGCTATTTCATTATGGTGCTCTTCGGCATGGGGTACCCGTTAAGTTCGTGCTCGATCGCACTTGTCGCGGCCCTGAAAAAAGAAAACTACGCCGACCGCGGACTTTATATCGCACGCGCGGTATCCTTCCTCCCGGCGATCATCGCCGCAATCATGCAGATATCGGCTCAGCACATGCCGTTTGTCTGCTACGGAATCACGCTGTCATTCTTTATCCTGACATGGTCTAACACAATTTCCTACATCTCTTTGGACCCCCTGACACAGATAAACAACCGCGCACAGTTCAGGAGATATCTGGGCGGCAAACTGCGCGACAAAGACGATTTGACTTTGATGATTATGGACCTCAACAAATTTAAATCGATCAACGACACCTACGGTCACGTCGAAGGCGACAGGGCCCTCATTCGCGTCGCCCGCGCACTCAAGGAGACCTGCGGACAGAACCGCAGCAAATACTTTATCTCCCGTTACGGCGGCGACGAATTCATCGTTGTGATTTCAGGTACCAATGCCGATTCGCCTGAAGTATTGGCCGGGAAAATACAGGACAGGCTTACGCAAATCTGCGAAGAAGACAGAACGGAATACGCGCTCACATTAAGTTTCGGCTACGCAAAAAGAGACGACACAACCGAATCCATCCCGCAATTGGTCGCGGCCGCCGACAAGAAACTTTACGAGGCAAAACATGCTCTCTGACAAAAAAAAATTCGCGCGGCCGTATTATAATATGGCCCCGATTCCGCTAAAAATTTTTTAAAATTTTCTGTTGACATCCGAAAATTCATCTTTTACAATCGCTTCAAAATTTACGAAAGGAGACAGCCATTTATGAAATTCAATTCTATGGAAAATCTAATTATTGAAATAGCACTCATTAAACACAACCTTATGGCTGTCTTGGAGTGTATGGAAAGTTAAAGTTGTTGATTCCGGTAGGAAGATAAGATTCCCCGCAGTCAGCAACCTGCGGGGAATTTTTATCGAAAAAATCGGAGGACAACAATTATGAATCTTTATATCTCAGATCTGCATTTTGGTCATAAGAACGTGATCAGGTTTGACAATCGCCCTTTCGCGGACGTTGAGGAAATGGACAGGTGTCTCATCGCGGGGTGGAATAAGCGCGTTGGGCCGTCCGACGATGTATGGATTGTGGGCGATTTCTGTTACAAGTCCCGCTTTGCGCCGGAGAACTATCTCCGCCGATTGTCGGGCAGAAAGCACCTTGTGGTGGGAAACCACGACGACGAGCTTTTGGCAAACCCGAAGGCGATGTCCTACTTCGAATCGGTGGACCAAATAGCCTTCATCGAGGACGACGGGCCCGACCTAATTGTGTTGTGCCACTATCCCATTGCTTCCTGGAAGAAGCAGAAGCGGGGCAGCTGGCTCATCCACGGGCACATTCACTGCAGGACGAACGAGCCGTATCAATACATGAAGCAGTTTGACCGCGCTCTCAACTGCGGATGCATGATTAACCTCTACCAGCCGGCAAGCCTTGCCGAACTCATCGAAAACAACAGGCGCTTCAGAGCGGAAAACTGACAACCAAACAGGAGATAGATTATGAACTACACATTCAAACACAGAGACGACACCGTTGCCGTCGTCTCGTTCGACTCTTATACGGGACAGGTTACAACATTTTCGGTTGTAAACCCGGAACTCATGCCGACGGGGGTGTCCCCTGTGGGTTGCGGCGAATTCAGGAAGTGGTGGAAATACCGGGCGGTGCCGTTTTCGCGAAGCACGACCAAATTTCCCTACAACTTCGGGCAGGCCTTCAATCCGTGCGCGTATCTCCGCGACAACTTCGGCGTAAGCCTCGGGGACTGCTACTGGGTCTGCCCCGAAGAGATGGATTTTCGCTGGGAGGAGGTGTCCCCTTTCAACACTTCCGATTGGCGCGATTTCGATCCGAACGCCGCGCTCGGCGGCGACCAGGACAAGCGCTGGCTCCTCTCGGACGGCAAACCGTACCTTTACAAAATCGGTGCTTACGAAGCCGTAAACGAATACATCGCATCGGAAACCCACAGAAGACAGGGCTTTGGCCACTATGTCCCCTATTGTCTTTCCGAGGTCTGCCCCGGACTGTCCGAGCGGACTGCCGAAGGCGAAGGCTTTACCGCATGTGTCTGCGCCCCCTTCACGTCCGGGGATGTCGAGTACGTTCCGGCGTGGCAAGTGGTAAATACGCGGAAGCAGGGCAACAGTACCTCGAACTTTGAGCACATCCTCGATTGCGCCGAGGCGTGCGGCATGGACAGAGAGAAAGTGCGCGAATTTCTGGAGTATCAGACAATCACGGATTTTATCTTTACCAATATAGACAGGCACTACACAAATTTCGGATTCCTCCGCGATTCGAAAACACTGAGGTTTTTAGGGCCCGCACCGATCTTCGACACGGGCAACTCAATGTTCTTCGAACCCGACAGCCATCTGAGGCCCGTGCGTTACGAAGAGCTGTTCAAAATCAAGACAAACGGTATCTTCCGCAATGAGTACAAAGGCCTCGGGGTTGTCAGAAATTGCAGTGTGGATTTCGAAAAACTCATGTCCTACGAGGAGGTAAAGGACGCATACGTAAAGGGCGGTGTCGATGCGAAAACCGCGGACATCATCGCAGGCAACTACAGATCGAAAATAAAAATTTGCAAAAATTTTTTCGAAACCGGTTGGAAAATGAAAAAAACGGAACAATAGACTTATCAACAAACGAATGAGGAGGGACAAAGATGGTTGAGTATAAAGATTTGGAAACAAAAATTACGGAACTGAAGGAAGTAAAGTGCCCTGTACTCGTGCTCGAGTATGTGCCTTTCGCCGACCAGAAGGACTTGCTTTACGATATCGTCGACGTCGTAAAGAAGAACAACATCATCCACTTCTCCGAGAAGAACGACTTTGTTCACTACCGCATCAACGCACAATCCGGCATTCGCGGTGTGTATCAGGACATCGTGAGGTCAACCGTTTACACCAACGAGTATGAGGGTGTAATCGCAATCGACATCACGGCGCTCCCCTCCCCCGCGGACTCCCGCCGCAGGGAATTTGCAGGGGAACCGGATGATGACTTTTCCGGATTCGCACTCTCCGGATTCCGCGGTGCCACCTGCAACGATGTCATCGATATGATTTCCGTCGTCGGCACAAAAGCGTTCACCGTAATCTTTTCCGAGAACGCGATTTCCGAAGACGTGGAAGAGGCCTTTGAATGCGTACGCCGCATTGCTTAACTGACGGAGATGAATAATTATGGATAAGTTTCTTAAGGAAGATGAAATCATCAATGTACTCAAGAATTCGGGGGTTCCCTTCGACCCGGGCACAAAGGGCGGTCCCGTCCTCTATTGCAAGGACGGTAAGCGCTATTGCTACAAGGGCGAAGGTCACACCCTCTTCCTCGGTGCAACCGGCCGCGGCAAATCGCAGTTCGGCATCAAGCCCGCCATCCGTTCCATGATTGAGGGCGGTGAGTCCGTCGTTATCGTCGACCCCAAGGGCGAACACACCGCGTACGTCCAGTCCCTTATCGAACGCGAACTCGTTCCCGACGGCGCAAGAATCTATGTGCTTGATTTGCGCCACCCTTCCGAGAGCATCGGATACAATCCCCTGGCGTTCCCGGCTGCGCTCGCCATGCGAGACGATGCGGAATCTCTCGATCTTTCGGACCAATCCGTCGCGGACATTGTCAACACAATCGTCCCCTACCAGCCAAAAAATGATGAGCAGTTTTGGGATGAGAACGCGAGATCTATAGTTTCAGGACTCATTCACCTGTTCCTGAAGATGTCGAATGAAGAAAATCTCGCTACCATAAGCGACCTTCAGTACATAACAAACTGCGGCAACATTAGGAAGGCGGTTCCTGTCTACAACGCACTTTACAAATGCTTCGGAGAGGGAGACGGCGTCATCTATAACGAACTTGCGAACATCCTGAGTTCCGGCGAAGATTACCACGGCAATGTCTACAACGACACCAAGAGCATCATCAATGCCAAACTTTCGGCCTACGCCAAAAGCAAGGGCATTGTGGAGTTCATGTGTAACAACGACTTTTGCATCGACGATTTGGACTGCACCTGTCAGAACATCATCATCCTGATAAAGCCCGACTCCTCGAACGCATACGACAATATCGCCGGTGCCTTCATGACACAGTTGTCACAGAACTTTGTGAACAAAGCCGATCTGAATTTTGAAGGGCGCCTCCCTGTACGCGTTAACTTCATCCTCGAGGAACTCGGCAACGTCGGGAAGTCCATTCCCAATCTGCCGCAGCTCATGACGGCAGGAAGATCCCGCAATATCAGAATGACACTTGTATTGCAGGACTATACGCAACTTGACAAATTATACGGTTTGGAAACAAGAACCATTCTGAACAACATCGGCGTGACGGTGGTATACGGCAGCGAAGATATTACGACGCTCAATCTGTTGTCCGAACTTTGCGGGACGTACTACCCGACAGGTTCAAACTCTCCGGTCAATGTTCTTCAACCGGGAGACATCCGCGAGATGCGTGTCGGTCAGGCACTGGTGCTCATATCAGGAACCCGCTGCTTTGTCAGCAATCTCTTCGAGATAAGAAAACCCTCGAAGGAGGCACTCGACACAACGCAGTATCTGATTCACTGCCCCGGGACCTCACGTGCCGCCGATACACATGTGATTGAATTCCTTACAAATGCCTTGTGTTTCGGATTGGAGGATGTTCTTAAAAGACTGTCCGAGTATGAACATGATCGCATCAGAATGTCGGATACCATACCTCCTGACATGACATACAAGATTGTCATCGACGACAACAAACTTTCCAAAACCGATTGCGGTTACAGAAAATTTTATGCATGTCTTTGGAGTATGCGTCTGCACTTCAACGAGATTTCCGAATCAAAAATTCTGGATTTCTTTGCAACGGCCGAGAATCGGGGCGGCAGTTACAGATCGGAATCCCGCAACTCCGACATTTCGAACCTTGACTTTTGGCACATGAGATTTCTCAAAGACGCTTTCAGATGGCTGGGAATCTCACATGCCGTACATTGCAAGGCAAACATATCCAAGTCCAGTTACTTTCAGTAACGATTGAGAGCCTTCATGTAAGCAAGCATACGCATAACAAATGCCCGGCCGTCATCGTCGAGTTCCGAGAACAAATCGAAAATTTCTTCGGATAATCCCAGACCTGTGGCTTTTAAGGAAATCCTATGTAGGTCGGTAGCACGACAGACAAGCGAATTTGCGTCCGCACCGTAAATTTTACAAAGAAGTTCAAGGAGGTTATCGTCTATGCGACGTTGTCCGTTTTCTATTCTGGATATTGTGGATGGAGACACATCGGTATCCATCTCCCGCAATTTGCGCGATACCTCCTCGATAGACAAGCCGGCAGCCTTCCTTGACTTCTTAAGTTCATTGCCGATCTCGTCGTACATTTCGGTCTTTTTGAAATTTGCGTATGCCATAGGTAATCTCCCCGGATTTTTCTTCTATTATACGCATTTTGCATTATTTGGCAAACTTACATAATTTTTTGACAAATAGTGTTGACAAGCAAATACAGCGATGTTAAAATCGGCAGTATGGAATAAGGGATAGTTTTTTACTTCCCACTCAGATCAAATAAACATTTAAATTACATTTTTAGGAGGATAGATTTATGTCTGAGAGAATGTTAGTAACACAGGCCCTGGATGAGAAGGACCTGCTGATGAAAAAGATTGTCGACAAGATCGACAACGGCAGGTTCATCGACTGGGCCAAGAACAATGAGGATCGCGGCTACATCACGAAGCTAACGCGTGATGAGTTCGCAAAGAACGCATCCGCTCTCTACCAGCAGATCGGCGACTACATCGACCGCTACAACAGAATTGAGGCGGCGATCATTCAGTCGAATGCGGCCACGATGGTTGAGACCTCAATCGGCACCATGTCGGTTGCGGCCGCCATCACCCTGAGGAAGAGACTGCGTGCCTCATCCGAGTACGAGTCGGACGTCGACTTCAACACGCGTCTGGCCAACAGAATGCAGACGCAGTACAACCAGGTCGTCAGCGACATCGACCGCAAGAACTCTTCCCTGCAATCGACTGCGGAGGACATGCGTTTGTCCATCCTTGGAAGAGATTCCAAGGTCCGTGACGACAAGCCTCTGGCAGTTGTCGATTCCTTCGTCAAGGAGAACACCGCAGCGGTTGTCGACCCCCTGGATGTCAAGGCGAAGGTCGAGGCAATCCGCACAGGCAACGAGAATCTCCTGCGCGAGCTGGACACTCAGATCAAGGTCTCAAACGCCACAACGTTCATTGAGTTCTGACAATAACTTTGCCTGCGGCACGCAAAACCCCAAACCCGGTTTCCCCGCAACGGGGTTAAGTTGCATCAACATTTAAAAGACACTGTATTAGGGGTACGGTAAGAACATAGTCAAGAGGTTAAGACACTGCCCTGATAAGGCAGAAGCGCCGGTTCGATTCCGGCTGTTCAGTCTGGTTTTAACATCACTACTATTATGTCTTTTGTAATGTGACAACCGACAACTTTTAACCTTTGTTTGTATTCTTCTTGTTTGTTAACGATAAACCGGCAACGTTCAGATAGGCATGCGTAATCCGCGTGTTGAAATCCGTGAGTACGGTTTGGTGCTAAATCGGTTGACCCGGGGCTCCCCGCACGGCTGTGCCGTAGGCAATTTTATTAAACAAAAAATCACCGGGCTTTTCAGCTCGGTGATAATTTATTGTAAGCATATCCTGTTTTTGAGAAGAGTTCTTTGGCAAACGGCGCTCCCGAGGCAGGCATGCCGTTCATTGTTTTGATTGCTTTCATATACGGTTTGCAGAGATTAGATATCTGCTCGAAATATTTCTGTGCCTTATCCTGAGGACAATCGATAACGCAGATGTAGGATTTTTTCGAAGGGTTTTCCTTCTCATACTGTACCGCGATGCCGACGCTTGCGATGTCGGATTTATCAAAGCAGAACTTTTTGACGGCATCCTTCATAAAACGGTATTCACCGAGTTCCGATGCCGGCTGCATAACCATTTCCTTTTTGGGGCCCGGCTTGGGTGCACGGACAATCGTGGCTCCGGCCGCAGCCATAATGCCGTCGAGACCTACCGCTTTTGAGGCCGCTTCGCCGAATTCATCCTCAAAAAGTTTGGTTGAAGTTATGTTATCCACCAGATTGGACGGAAGTCTTATCGACATCGGTCCGAACGCATTTATGAGAAGCCCGGTATTGCCTCCGGCACGGCTCATTGCCGCAGCCTGGGCAAAATTCAGCCTCATCTGTTTGTTGTCGACGCCGTCGGCCGCTGCCGGGCGCTGGCGGTTTAAGCAAATATTGTCTGTGTAAACCGGGAAGAATGCGTTGCCGTTATTGTCGTTGACCGAAAGGAATCCGATTTTGCGTTCGGTTCCGGTAGTTTTGGAAATCTGCGTGGGAGTTACCAAATCCGAATGCACCATCGCCTCGATCATAGACTGGAAAAAGTCGTTATTGCCCGCAAATCTTGAGTGCTCCAGGGACATGCCGAGCAACTTGGGGTTTTCGGCGCCGCCTTCGACGGGGCCCGCTTTAACATTGGATACAACCGAATATTTTTCGATCGGATTTTGAATTGCTTCGTCCGGGGTTTGAGGCAGCGGCATGTCGCCGGGCTCTATCTCAACGGTTGCGATTGCGTCGGTGATTTGGTCGACCTTCTGCCCGTCCTCGGTCTTGAGCCCCGCAATAACGGTTGTGGTCGTCTCGTTTTTGCGTGCGTGGTAGAGATAAATCGTATCGCCGACTTTCGCGGTTCCCCTGACCGTGCCGCCTACGAGGAAGTTTGTTTTTACCTCAGGCTCTTTTGCAGGCAGGTCGTCGACCAAAAGAAAGAATCTGCCGTCTCCGGCAAGATTTATGTAGTCGGAGGTGGCCTTTAGCGCGAGGTTTTCGGCCTCCTGTCTCTTTTCGAACTGTGCCATCAGAGCGGCGCGGTTCTCCTCTTCCTTTTCCTTCTTTTCCGTTTCTATCTCATCGGCGACTTCATCGAGGATTTTTAAGTATTCGCTTGCCTCCTCGGCTGAAATCTCCTCCGGTGTCTGTTTCTTATCGTCTTTGTTTTTCCCGAATCCGAATAAACCCATTTGGTATCTCCTTGTATTTACGTTCCGTCAGATTATAGCATATCAGTCGTAAAGCGACGCTCCGGTATGCACGTAGTAAGCCCACCAGTTGCCGTAGAACAGAAGCGACAGCACCGAGAAACAGACGATTACAGCGCAGACTCCGTAGAATGCAAGCCCCGCCAAAAGCGACTTTTTGCGGCGTCTTCCCAGAGCCCCGATGCCTCTGGCCATCGCATAGAAGCACGGAATCGCGACAGGCATCACGTACCTGAAATTCATGGTGCAGACAAGCGGATATTTGATGCAGAAAATATTGTACATAACGATTTGCGTCACAAACAAAACCGTCAGGGCGAGAGACTCCCATCTGTAGGTACCCCGCCGCCAATCCACAACCGTAAAGACACAGATTGCGACAACGCTGCAGAATGCAAGGATGCCGAAGAGAATCAGCATCAGCGAGCCCATCGCAAGGAAGATTTGATTTTGCTGGAACATTCGCTCGTCGAAGAGCGCGGTTTTCAAAAGAGCCAGCGTCGTGTTGTAGTCTTTTGCGTCGGCATTGAAAAGCACAAACGGCACGGCGGTCGAAAGGCCCTCGGGAATTGCGAAAATTCTCTCGAAGACGCTGTACATACTTATGTCCTGAACAACCGATACCTTGAATTGGTTTATATAGGTAAACGGCACGCCCCATTTGATGTGGTTTCTGATCGGATACCAAAGTCCCAAAGGGAAAACGACAACCGCAAACATTGCAAACTGCCCGATTAAATTGGGAACAGAGGGGCCGTCTTTTTTGAAAGATTTGACGAAGCGCACGAGGAAGAGGAGCGCTATCGGAATTGCGATGAATCCGCCGGAGAGCTTGCTCATCATCGAGCACCCTATGGTGACGGCGATGGGCAGGATTCCCGAAAGTTTAGGTTTTCGATACCACAAAAGAGCGAGGTACAGGGAAAGGAATGCGAAGAACACACAAAGCGCGTCGTTGTTGACGGATGCCCCGAGGAAGAGGAATTCCGGGAGGAAGAGGCACGAGAGCATCGCCATGAACACGCCTGTTCCGGAAATTTTGAAGTATCTGATTATTTTGTAGACGATTAGCGTCGTGCCGGTCGTGCAGAACAGCGGGATCAGCTTGATGCACTCAAAGTTGTCGGCCTGCGCGGGGAAAATCCACGAATTTACTTTAAGCACCACGGCCGCCAAAAAGTAGTGGAGCGGCGGATGGTAGAATTGCGCAAGGCCCCGCACGTCCGCATCGAGGAGCCTCCAATTGTTGTAAATATAGAGAATGTACGTGTCGTGCGTGCCGTAGAAAGTGTCGTCAAAGAACGCCATATCATGCTGGAACATGTGCGTGACGGGCGTGTAGAGAACAATTGTAAGCCGCGTCCAAAACGACAGCATCATGATGAGGAGCACGCCGTCGCGGTACGTGAGGCGCTTTACAATCAGGAGTGCGAAAAGCACGAACAGGAGCATCGCGACACCGCCCCAAAAGACAACCCTTATAAGATTGCCTTCCTCCCCGTACATTCCGAGGGACTCCCCTCTCTCCATCGCCATGTCCGCGACAATCTCGAAAACAAAATACGCGAGAACACCGGAGGAGGCGGCCAATACCACATGCCACCGCTGCGCATCCAGACACGATGCCAAATAAAATCCCAGAAACACCCAGAGCCCTGCCATCAAAAGCGCCGTCGACTGAGGTGTCATGTATTGAACGGAACACCTCGTCACCAGATAGCAGAACACAACGGCAACAAAGATGAAAACAAAGCATCTGTGAATCATGGTGCTTTTTATCTCTTTGCTGCTGTAAAGGTTCGGCTTTACGGCAGCGGCGGCCGTAACGGTCGCCGCTTGGTTTGTTGATTTATTTTGTTGTTTCTTCTTAGCCGACATTACTGAATCTTAAATCTTCTGTAGGCTTTCTTTCCGCGGCGTACAATCGCCTCGCCCGCGGCATCGAAATCAGACTCCGACAGCATATAGAACTGATCGGTTACAACCCGGTCGTTCAAGTATACGCCGTTCTGTGCGATTGTGCGCTTAACCTCACCCTTGGACTTCATGAGCCCCGCTCCGACGCACGCGTCGGCCAGACTTACGCCTGCCTTCAGATCCGCCGCGGAAATCTCATAGGTCTGCATGTCCTCGGACTTGCCGGCGCCCTCGAAAATCTCGAGTGCCGTCTTCTCGGCAATACGCGCTTCCTCTTCACCGTGAACTATCGCTGTGACCTCAAACGCCAGACGCTTCTTGGCCTCGTTAATCGCGGCGCCTGTCATCGTGGCGTATTCGTTAATCTCATCCATCGGCAGGAACGTCAGCAACTTTAAGCACTTGATGACATCCGCGTCGTCGATGTTTCTCCAGTACTGATAGAAATCGTAAACCGGGAATTTCTCCGGGTCGAGCCACACCGCGCCCTTGGCGGTCTTACCCATCTTCTTGCCCTCGGAGTTTGTAAGCAATGTAAATGTGAGTCCGAACGCGGGCTGCGCCAATTTTCTTCTGATAAGCTCAACGCCCGCAATGATGTTCGACCACTGGTCGTCGCCGCCCAACTCGAGGCAGCAGCCGTATTTCTCATGCAGATAGTAGAAATCGTATGCCTGCATCAGCATGTAGTTGAATTCCAAAAACGACAGGCCCTTCTCAAGTCTCTGCTTGTAGCACTCTGCCGTCAGCATCTTATTAACGGAGAAATGCGGTCCGATGTCGCGCAGAAAATCGATGTAGTTCAGATCGCGCAGCCAGTCTTTGTTGTCGACAATCAACGCCTTATCGGGAGTCGAAAAATCAATAACCTTACCCATCTGCTTCTTGAAGCACGCGACGTTGTGGTCGATTGTCTCAACGGTCAGAACCTGTCTTAAATCCGATCTGCCGGACGGGTCTCCGATCATTCCCGTGCCGCCGCCCATAAGAGCAATGGGGCGGTGCCCGGCACGCTGCATGTGACCCATTACCATCATCTGAACAAAATGTCCGACATGCAAAGAATCCGCGGTCGGGTCGAATCCGATATAAAAAGATACACCCGGCTTTGAAAGCAAATCATAAATCTCTTCCTTATGAGTTGCCTGAGAAAAGTAACCTCTCTCTTCCAATGTGTCGAAAACGTTCTTAGACATATTTCACCTACCTAAATAATAAAATAAAGTGCTACAATCATACACCCTAACCCCATAGCGGGCAAGGTTACACCCACTTGTCCAATTGTTTTGTTTTATCCTCAATTTGCCCGGCAATCTCACGGCACAAAGACCCGGACAGACCGCCTTTGACTCCGACCGCAATAAGATCGTCAACCCCGGGATTTTTTCCGTTCCCGTTCACAGACGTGGTATGCTCACCGTAATAAGTGCTGCTAAATGTCAGGTCGTACGCAGGAGACAGTCTGTAAAAACCCGAAGCCTCATCATACAGATACGCAAAATTCTTCGCGTGGTCGTCCCTGTTATGCGCGAAAACATTGAAACACATTCTCCTGTACATCTGCTCCAAATCGTGAGCATTGTTGGCCGTAACAAGTCTTGTCAGTTTCATCAAATCGTTGTAATCCAAGCACGGACTCCTAAAATCCGCCTCCAAAACTCCCGCCGCCGATATCATATGAATACCGCTGCCCGATGCGCCTCTGTCAAATCTTTCGGAAGCGAAATATCCCCCCGCCTTCTTCGAAGGGAAAAGTTTTGTCCTCGGCAAATCTATCCCGCAGTCCGCGGCACAAAGATTGTACTCGTACTCCATCACCCCGATATCATCACCGTCAACATGCGCCGGGAATTTTACAAGCCACACCCTACCCTCATCGGAAACATTAATCTTAGGCCTCGCGCCGCCACTTGAACCCGCCATTTTTCGAAGGAAATCCAAATCCTTTTCGTCAAGTTCCTTGGCCTTGAGAAGCCCCAGACACTCGGCTGCCAGTTCATCAAAATCCATGTCGGCATTTCCGGTTTCCGTCTCTGCCGAAGAGGGCCTGAACGAAAGCGCACCGACACCGCCGGATGCAAAAGAAAGACGGTCCAACATATTGAGCCTTCCCTCATCCACACCTTTTTCGCGGAGATACCGGCTTAAAAGAAGTCTTCCCCAGGAATCCGGCAGGCAGTCCGCAAAAACTCCGAACAAGCCGTCGAAAACAGAATTCTTCGGAACAAAAACACCTTCTTCAAGAGGAAGAGAAAACGGACTTATCGAAAAGCCGCCGTCAAGCCAGCCTTCACCATAAGCAAAAGCGTATTTACCGCCTTTTACCGCAACAAGTTTACCGACTTTCCGGTCACGGTAAAAACACTCAAGTTCCCTCATTCTATACCCTCCAATTCAGATTCCCTTACGGCCTCTTCAATCGTCAGATAAGGAACATCGGTGAAAAGATTGCGAATCTCGTCGGCCTCGCCCAAAGCCTGCGTGATTCTCGTGAGTGAAAGCAATGAAATCTGCCCGGTCGTTTCAAAGCGTTTTATCGAGCCGTAACTGACGCCGCTCATAACACTTAACTGTTTTTGTGAAATTTTTCTTCTCCTGCGGATATTTCTGACGCGCTTTGCCAGCGCCTCGTTTATCTCCTCGGGTGTCTCCCAAACAAGTCCTCGCACGCCCTGCCTCCACGGATAATATTTTATCCATTATAGCATGTTTCAGGATGATTTAGATAATATATTAGCCGTTTTATAGCGAGTCCAAATATCTCGCGCACGCAGTCGCGGCACACGCCCCGTCACCTGTTGCGGTCGTCAGCTGGCGAATCTCCTTTGTGCGGCAGTCGCCTGCGACGAAAACGCCGGGCGTTTCCGTCACACAGTCCTCGCCGGCATCTACATAACCTCCGGTGAGATTTACCAGTCCTTCAAACTTATCGGTCGCCGGGACCTGCCCTATGGCAACGAAAAGGCCCGCCACTTTAAGTTCTTTTTCTGTGCCGTCATTTTTGTTTTCGAGCACAAGGGACTCTATCGCCGAGTCCCCTTCTATCTCCTTAACGGTGTAGGGGGTCAGAAATTCTATGTTGGTTTTGGAGCGGGCCAGCGCCAAGGTCGAGTCGTCCGCACGGAACCCCTCTCTTCTGTGTATCAGATAAACCTTCGAGCATATGCCCGAAAGATAGATTGCGTCTTCGACCGCGGTGTTGCCGCCGCCGTTTACCGCGACCTCGCGCCCCTTAAAGAACGCGCCGTCGCAAGTGGCGCAGTAGGACACGCCGTGGCCCGTGAGGCGCTCTTCGTTTGCGATTCCCAAACGTCTGTTATTGGCGCCGACCGCCAGAATTACCGCGCGGCAAAAAACATCACCGAGCTCGCCTTTAACAACAAAGCCGTCGTCTGTCTTCTCTATTTTCTCTGCCGAATCGAAATTAAATTCCGCGCCCAGGGCCGTCGCCTGCTCAAACATCGAATTTGCAAGATCGAATCCGGAGACTTCGGTAAACCCGGGGTAATTTGCGACATCCGGAGTGTTCACTATCTGCCCTCCGAAGGTATTTCCCTCAAACACAACAACATTCTTCCCGGCGCGCTTTAAATAAATCGCGCATGTCATGCCCGCGGGGCCGGCTCCCACAACAACAACGTCTGTCTGTTTCATATCTTGCCTCCGAATACTTTTGATTTAGATTACCACACGAAGCGCTGCTCTGCCAAAAAGTGATTTACTTTGCGCTTTGTCGGGAATTCGGCTGATTTTTAAACTGCGCTTTATCAGGGGTTTTGCCTAAAATTACTTTGCGCTTTGTAGAAAATCATGCTATATTACTTAAAAATCCTAGGTGATAGAAATGGAAATAGAAAGAAAAATATACCAAAAACTGCTTGATTGGAAAAAAACAAACGGAAAGCGTTCACTTCTTATCGAAGGAGCCCGGCGTGTGGGCAAGTCCACGATTGCAAAAAAATTTGCCGATGAACAGTACAAATCGAATATTGTGGTTGACTTCAACATCGCGCCCAAATCCGTTTTGGATAACTTTGAAAATCTGAATAATCTTGATGTGTTTTTCCAGAATTTATCGCTCGACTACAACACAAGACTCTATCCGAGAGAAAGTCTTATCATATTCGATGAAATACAAAAATTTCCGAAGGCACGCGAAGCAATAAAGTATCTTGTGGCTGACGGACGCTACGATTACATAGAGACCGGGTCTCTCATTTCAATAAAAGAGAATGTTGACGACATAACCATTCCCTCCGAGGAAAGGCGCATCAACATGTATCCTGCGGATTTTGAAGAATTCGCAATATTCATGGAAGAAGATATTCTTCTCGAAGAAATCAAAAAATGCGCGGCTGAAAAAAAGCCAATGGAACAAACGATGCACGCAAAGGCTATGCGTCTTTTCAGAGAGTACATGATTGTCGGCGGCATGCCTCAGAGCATGGCGGAATATAAGGCCGGGAACCGCGACTTTTACGCAGCCGATGAACAAAAAAGAGATATTCTCAACCTATACAAGGACGACATCCGCAAAGCATCAAAAAAATACAATTCAAAGGTATCGGCAATTTTCGAAAACATTCCCGGTTACCTCTCAAAACACGAAAAGAAAATCGTGCTCTCCGAGATAGAAAAAGGCGGACAGTTTTCTCAGTACGATGAACCTCTGTTCTGGCTCGGTGATTCTATGATCTGTAACCTATGCTATAAATGTGACGATCCCAACATCGAATTTTCAATCAACAAAAACGAGACATTTGTAAAATGCTATATGGGCGACACCGGACTTTTGGTGAGTCACGCTTTCAGCGAGAACGAAATAATTTCCGAGGGCCTTTACAAAGTTTTTATGACCGGAAAACTTTCGGTTAACGAGGGCATGCTGTACGAAAACATTATCGCTCAAATGCTCACCGCAATGGGCAAACAATTGTATTTCTACACCCGATACAATCCGGAAGTTCACAGGAACGATATCGAACTGGATTTTCTTCTTTCAAACGAGAGTAAAACCAAATTCAAAATCTTTCCGATAGAGGTAAAGTCATCCAAAAACTACTCAAAAACGTCCCTGACCGAATTCCGGAGAATCTATTCAAAAAGGATAGGAGAATCTTATATAATTCATCCGAAGAACCTGAGTTATTCCGACGGAATCCTCAGATTTCCCCCTTACATGCTCCCCTTCATTTTCGACTGAGGTACACCATGGCACAAAACAGCAAAGAACTGACAAGAATAAGCAAAAGAATCGCCCTGATTTTAAGGCACAAACCCGAAAGCGCGGGACTCACTTTGGACGCCCACGGCTGGTGCGATGTCAAATCCCTCTGCAAAGCGCTTTCAATCTCAATGTCGACGCTCGAGGAGATAGTCGCAAACGACGAGAAAACGCGCTACTCCTTCAACGATTCGAAAACAAAAATCCGCGCCAACCAGGGCCACTCAATAAATGTCGATGTTGAACTGAAGAAGGCCGACCCGCCGGCAATTCTCTACCACGGCACGGGCGAGAAATTTGTCGACTCCATCGAAAAGCAGGGCCTGTTCCCAAAGTCCCGCCTCTACGTCCACCTCTCCAAAGACATCGGGACCGCCACAAAAGTCGGCTCACGCCACGGCAAGCCCGTCGTCTACGAGGTCGACACCGCAAAGATGCAGGAAGACGGCATCGAGTTCTTCATTTCCGAAAACGGCGTGTGGCTCACCAAATCAGTCCCGCGAGAATATCTTCAAAGGCGCTTCGATATCTAAACCGTCACAAAGTGCGTCACAAGGTGGCATTTTGTGACTTCTCAAATCAAATTTAGGATTAGACAGGCAATGTGCCCAAAGCGCTTTGCCTGATTTAGTGTGTTTTGTCACTTGAATTTTCGAATTTTAATTTTGCCGCCATTTTTGCCGTCAATTTCACCCCAAAGTGGCGGCAAAATTGTCGGCAGTGTATTTTGTCAATCTTCAACGGGGATGAATTCGCTGTAGACAAAGTTCAATTCAGATGCCACGCCATTCACTGTGAAGGTCTGGGTATCCGGATCGAATGCCACGATATCCGATATCAGGTAGTCACCTTTTACCGTGCCGCGTTCGATTACTCCATTGTTGTTGCGAAAAACAACAACCCGCTGCGCGCCGTCGCCGTAGACGGCGTTGCAGATAAGTTCGGTTATCCCGTCACCGTCCAGATCCGCGACGTAGGCTGCGGGTTCCTGGGCCGAATAACCGGTAAGTTCCGCGATGCAGACGCCGTCGTTTGTATAGTAGCGCCACAGATAGAAGCTGGGCGTAGTTTTTTCTGTCAGCATGTAGTAGCCGGAAAAGCCCAATATGTCAGTGAACCTGTTGTCCAAAACCTGCGGCGTTCCCATGGCAGTCAGTTCATCCGTTATTTCGGTAATCTCATCCTCGAGTGTTTTGCTTTCGAATAAAGAGCCCGAAGTCGTAAGACTATACACATAACCGTTTTTTTCAAATTCGGTTGCGTACGAGATATCGTCCCCGGAGATTTTATATGCAGCCTTCACAGACACATCGTTCAATATTGTGGATTCAGTGTTCAGGTCGGCTGAACCCGAAGAATTGAGAAGAATTTTAGTGTTTGAACACACGCCTTCGAAAGTTGCCAGAGTGTTGTCTGAGGATTTGAAAACCGCGGTTCCCGTGACATCCAGGTCGCCGAACAATTCCTGTTTTTCATCAGAGGATAACTGTCTTACGGAAGGGTCGCCCCAGGACTCGTCCCAGTCGGTATTGGATTCAGGTAAAAAATCCGATTCAGCAAAATTCAGAAGCCCGGAGTCTGTCGGCTTATCCAGCTTAGTAAATATGGCAAGTGCGGTGGCAAAGACAAGCACTCCGACCGCGGCCGCCAATACGATTAACCTGTGGTTTGCGCGAGGGCTTAAAGTGCGCTTTTTCGAGTTTATGTTTTCGAGCATACGTACTTTCGCGGCCTCATCGGGATTTATCGAGTCCCAGGCTTTTTTGAAATTTTTCTTCTTCATGTGAAATCACTCCCTGTCATGTCCTTCAAAAGCCTGCGCGCATCCCGCAAATCGTTCCTGACGGTCGAAGCGGGCTTTCTCAAAATCTTCGCGATCTCGTCCGTTTTGTATCCCTCGTAGTAGTGAAGATAAACCTCGGTTTTGTATTTATCCGGGAGCGCCAAAACCGCATCGAGCAGTTCAAAATGCTCAAGGTTGCTTTCTATCTCCGGGTGGTCGTCTATACTCTCTAACATGCGACTTTTATGTTTCAGGCGGTTCTTGCAGATATTCGCGGCAACCCTTATGAGCCACGCTTTCTCGTGACTCTCCGACTCGAAGGTTTTGTCCTTCTCGATGAGTTTCAAAAAAGTGTCGGAGACGCAATCCTCGGTGTCCGCTTTATTTTTCATGTAACTGTAGCAGACGCGGTAGACGGTATCAACGTGCCTTTTGTAAATTTCGGTGATGTCCATTTTTTCCTCCCTACCGATAATACAACCGGGAAGGCAAAAATGTCGGTTATTTCATGTATTTGATTTTGAAAACGCTCCCCACGCCCTCTTCGGAGGTGACGCTCACAAACCCGCCCTGGGCCTCGACAATCGACTTGGAAAGCGCAAGGCCGATGCCGTAACTCGAGGAAGAAGAATTTTTGCCCTTATAGAACCGCTCGAAAACGTGCCCGACATCTTCGGGCGCTATGCCGCTGCCGTTGTCCTCAATTTTGATTTCCGTATACATCGCCTTGTCCTCGGCGGAAACCTTAACCAGGCCGCCCTCCGCGGTATGCTCGATGCAGTTCTTGACGATATTTGCGACAGCCTCGGTCTGCCAGGTCTTGTCGCACTTAACGACAGCGTCCAAATCGCCTCCGGTTTTAACGTCAACCTCTCTTAAATCAGCCAGAGCCGAGACATTGTCGCAGGCGCTCTCAATCACGTCTCCGATGCGGATATCCTCGGTCACAAAATTGATTGCCGCCGCATCGATTTTGGACAGTTTCAGGAGAGTCTCGATCATAAAATTTATGTTGTAAACGTCGCGCCTGATATCGCCTAAAAACTCATTTCTCAATCCCTCGTCCATTTCCGGGTCGTCGAGGAGATTGTCGACCGTGATGCCAATCGACGTCAGCGGCGTTCTTAACTGATGCGAGATGTCCGCCAAAGAGTCCTTGAGCGCAACCTTATCCTTCTGCGAATTTTCCGCGGCCTCGCGCAGCTTGATTGTCGTCTTGTAAATCTCGTTCTTTAAGATGGAAATCTCATCCTCGCTGTTGTCCTGAATATCAAGCGAATAGTCCCCTGCGTTTATCCTCGTAACGGTCTCGGTCAGTTGTCTTATCTTCTTCGACCGCCTCGAATCGTAAAGCGCGAAAATCAAAACCACCGCAACAAACGCGACGTTGGTTATCAAAGCCGCAACCGGACGCAGGAATACAAACAGAATATTCTCGAGAACAATGACTATCGCGGCCACCAAAACAGCCTTTAAAAATACCGGTCTATTTTCCATCTATGCGGTACCCCATGCCCTTCACGGTCACGATGGAATCTTCGCCCAGCTTGCTTCTGAGCCTCTTTATATAAACCGTTACGGTGTTGTCGTTGACATCGTTTCCGGTCCATTCCCAGATTTTCTCGATGATTGCATCGCGGCTCACCGCCCTGCCGGAATTGGCGCAAAAATATTTTAAAATCTTCATCTCAAGTCCGGTCATCTCGACAACCTTACCATCCTTTGTGACCTCCGGCTTGTCCATATCGAAAACACAGTCACCGAACGTCACCGTTTTCCTGCTCTTGCCTAAGATTTTGTTGATTCTTGCCATCAGCTCGCGCGTCGAAAAAGGCTTCGTGACATAGTCCTCGGCCCCGATCTCGAGGCCCCTTACAATGTCGTCCTCGGTATCGCGCGCGGTCAGGAAAATTGCAGGGACCTCCGCGGGCTTAACGTAATTGCGATACACATCAAAACCGTTGCCGTCCGGCAAATTCACATCCAGCACGGCAATATCAAACTGCCCCACAGACAAATCCTCAACACCCGATGCACGCGGCAGATGCACAACTTCAAAGCCCTTCTGCTCAAGCGAATATTTAAGGCCCTTTGCTATCGCTTCGTTATCTTCCAACAACAAAATTTTCATGTCTTCAAACCACTTCCTCTTATTCTTTGGCCTTTTTGCAAATGGCAATATGATTATCCACATTCAACTCATCAGGCGTTTTTCCGTGAAAACTCGCTGAGTCCTTTATGCCTGAAACCTCTCCGACATAGATGTTATCGGTGCTGTCAAAAGTAACATTCGCTCGGTAACCCAAATATTCTAATGTTGTGTCCATTTTATCCTCCTTATTCAGCAGAGTAATATGCGTAATCCACGCCGGCGCAGACCAGATCGTCACCAAAGTATTGAGCTGCTTCCAGAACATCAAAACCGGCAGTGCCTATTTGACCCGGGACAGAGTCGTAAGTTTTCGAAAGCCCGAAAACAAAGACCGCATAACAGTGCGTACCCGACGGCGGATAGGGCCCGACGTATTGGCCGTTTACGGGAAGCGCGCCTTCTTCATAAGTGTTTGTGTCAAGGTTCCAGTCCACCAGATGCAGCCAGTTGTCGGCGGACAGGTCGACCATGTACACAGCCCACGACTCAACTTCCCCGGAACTCCAGTTAATTTTCGGACAGATATTTTCGCCGGCGGAAGTGTTGGAATTTTTCGACTGAAGATAACGGTATCCGTCGTTAGACACGGTATCGATTTCAACCAACAGTTTATTGTCTTCTCCGACATCGAAAAGATCCGTCTCGTTGTCACTCCAGAAGAAAGGCGTCACTTCTTTGTAGAATCTTTCGATATCGTCGTTGATGGGGCCGAAGAAAATATCCGATTGATCCTTGATAAGATAGCGCATGCCGCCGGCCTCAAGGACTACTTCTCTTGTTGTAAGGTGAGATATAAAAAGAAGCGACCATAAAACATTAACAAGAATGACAGCGCACATGCCGATGATTTTTGCGGCCTTGCCACCTTTACCGGATCCTCTGATTCCCGTGGCAAGCACAACGAAGAGAAAAATGAAGTAAAGAATGAATATTCCATACAAAAGCATGCCGCCTGCCTTGGACATAGTCACGGGCCCGGCAAGTTCAAAAATCAGGACAGCCAAACCAAGGACTGTCAGAACTATTCCTAAAATCAGTGCTGTTTTTGTGATTTTTCTCATGTCACTCTCCCAAGAAATACACTAACCATATGATACGTCAAAAAGTATCGTCGCGCATCGTTTTCGCGATGTCGACCGATTGTATTTGTTTAAGACACAGGGCCGTGATTGAAAGCATCATAACGGCAACTAGGATGAAGCTGAAAAGGCATTCCGTCCACGGAAACGAGAACGGGATTTTAACGGCCTGAGACATTGCCAAAATTGTCGCGACGATGATTGCCAAAGATATAATCAGGGCCTGGGAAAGGGCGCGGGTGCAGAAAATTATGTTTTCGAAAAGAAGCATGCGGCGCATGTCGCCGGAGGTCATCCCGAGCCCTGACAGGAGCGCAAACTCGCGGCGGCGAGAGAGCATATTTGCCGTAACAGTGTTAAACATGTTGGAAAATCCGATGATTGCGGCCGCGACCGTCACCGCGGAAAACAGCAGTGTCGTGAGCGTCCGGGTCCTGCTGTTTGTTAGGGCGCTCTTTGTGTAATCGGAAATTTCCGTGGAAATCCCGCGGAGTTTTAAGTAGTCTTCGGCCTCTTTGCAGAACGCCCCGGAATCCCCGCAATCGACCTCAATCGTGATGTATGCCGTGTCACTCCAGAAGTCGATGTAATTTTCGAGGCCCGTTATCTCATCGAAAAGCGAATCCTCCACAATAAGGCACGCATAGGAAATGCCTACCGGCATTGTCATGATTTCGGCTGCCACGGGAAGTTCCATGCTCTTATGCGCATTCTTAATTTTGACTTCGGTTATTTCTTCGATGTTATACCAGGGCATTGCGTCGGAAACGGAAAATTCACCCATAATACGCGAGACATTGTAGAACAGCGCCTTGCCCGAGACCTCATCCGCGCTTAAGCCTTCGCTTTGCAAAAGTCTGTTGTACTCAGCCTGTCCCAAAGACACCAGTCTTATGTATGTCTTGCCTGCGGTGTAAACGATGTCTCCGTTGTTTTCCTGAAATTCAATAAAGTCTGCATTGTATGAAAGATCGGTCACAAACATTTGGCCCCGGGTGGCCGAATACGCCGTGACGTTGTCGTCGGAGTCCAGGAACGACATAACCTGCTCCATATCGTCCGAATCTATCCCGGAATTTTCCAGCCAAAGAGACACATCTGCCGTCAGGTATTCATCCTCCGTCAGGGTCACGGCGTTAAGCACATTGCGGAAGAACACGGCCGTCAGAAAAAACGTCACACACAAAACAATCGAGACTTCAATCGTTCTGTATCTTATGCGGTTGCGCGAAAGATTTTTTAGGGCTAAAGTCCACACAATATTTTTTGTCTTGAAATTCCGGACCTTGCGTTTTTTCTTTGAAGGTACGGGCTCGGACACACCGGTGGCAACGGATGAAAGAGTTATGTTTTCGCAATCGAGCGCGGCGCCGAGGCATGACAGGAACACAGTCAGAACGGACAGGCAGAATATAAAAATCACAAGTTTTATATCAAGCCTTAAACTGTAGTCGACACCGTCCGAAAACCCCGCAAGATCCGGATTGGAACTTAAAATTTTCATGAATCCGAGACCGCAAAGAAGGCCCGCGACAAACCCCAACGGAAAGCCCGTCAAAAACAGGAATGCGGCTTCGAAATAAACACTTTTTCTCACCTGTTTCGATGTCGCCCCGACCGAGCGCAGGAGCGCGTACTGCCTTGCCCTCTGCATGACGGAAATGTCGAAGCTGTTCTTGATGCAATACTGCGAAATAAACACAACAGCAAACAAAATCATTCCTACCGTGAAGATGCTTAAGAACTCTTCCGGCAGACCTTCCTCGATATAGGCGGAAACCTCATACCGCAAACTTATCGCATCGGCAAATTTTTTGTATTGCAGGCGCGCCAAAGGCGTCAGCAAAATATACCGGTCGGAAGCATTTTTGCCTTCGGGCAGCGTGACGGCAATCTGCCCGGCAATCGAATTCGACGATGCGAAAAGTCCGGTGATTGTATATGTTTCAAACACATCCCCGACAGTGTATTCTTTCCCGTCAAAAACAAAGCCCTCAGGAACTGCCGCCTCGGAAGCGCTTTGCGGATACCGCCCGCTCTTCAATGTGTATCCCGCAAGTTCAAAATCCTCTTCGGTGATTCCAAGATAATTTACGATGATTCCCGCGGCATCTTCCGTCTGCCCGACCGGCTCGGTTTGAAACGTTTCCGCAACCGACTGCGATGTTTGGATTATCTCATCCGCACCGGCTTTAAGGTCTTCGGCTCTTACGCATATATCCCAGTTCCCGCCGCTTTGTCTCAGGTCTTCTTCCTGCATCGCGAAAAGCGTTCCGGAAATCACGCACGTAAACGTCAAAAGCAAAACCGCAAGGGAGATTCCCACGACCGTGAAAATGCTCCTGTTGCGGTTTAGGAAAATGTTCTTTAGTGCAAGTTTTCGAAAGAGGTTCAAGAAAACTCCTCCTGAATTTTTCCTCTATTATAGTCGAATCAGAAGGTGTCGTCCCTGATGGTCTCGATAATGTTCTGCTTTAATGATTTTCGCAAAGACACCGCGGTGACCCCTGTCATAAGAAGCGTAACAACGGCAATGCTTGCAAGGCTCGCCTTCCACGGGAACTCGAACGGGATGCTGAACAACTGCCTTGCCGCAAACGAGATTGCCAGGATAAAGAAAACCGCTATGAACACCGCCTGGAAAAACGCGCGCAGACAGAAGACCATGTCTTCGAGGACAATCATCCTGCGGAACTCTTTGTCGGTCATGCCGATGCTTCTAAAGACCGCAAATTCCTTCGCGCGCCCCATCATGTTCGCGGCGACCGTGTTCATCATATTTGTAAGTCCCACAAGGGCGACCGTGACAATAAACGCGGTGATTGCGAGGTTTACGAGTTTCACGACAGTCTTATATGTTCTGAAATATACAGTCTGATCGTAAACGTCGGCGGTTATCCCCCTTTTGTTGAAATAACTCTTGAGCGTTGCCGTGGTTGCGGCCGGGTCATCCGAGTTAATATCAAATTCCACGTAGCCGGTCGGATTTTCTTCTCCGAGCCGAAAGACCGGGATAAAAGAATATTTATCGGAGCCTACAAGTTCACTGTAATAATCATCGGACACAATGAGGCAGGCGGATTCGACACCTACGGGATTTTCGGTTATCAGAGCTTTTATCTCAACCGGCTTTGGGTCGGCATCTTCTTCATACGCATTTATAACCGTCACGGAATCAATTCCGTCTATGTTGTAAAATTCGGAAACAAGAACATATCCGGAGTCGGAGTAAACCGTTTCCGAATTAATCAGAAGCGCGCCGCCTTTGACATCGACCTCATCAAGGCCCTCCGCCTCCAGAATTCTCTCGTATTCATCATCTCCGACGCTAACCAAATATATTCCGGCATCGTTATCGTCCAACTCCTCAAACACGAAGAGCTTGTATGTCTCCTTCGCCTCATCGGTGTATTTAAGATTGCACTTAAAATATTGCTGTCTGTGAATGGTATAAGCGCTTATATCCGGAATCGATTTAATTTCCGCGACAGTTTCTTTCACAATCGCCTCTTCATCGTCATCCGGAGACACTTCCAAACTGACATATATATCTAAAGATATCGGCGTGTCAAAAGTCCCTCCGATAAGTTCCACAAAAAAGTCTTTGAAGAAAACGATAATTATAAAAATCGCGACACACAAAACAATCGACACCTCAATCGTTTTGTATTTCTTTCTGTTACGCACGAGATTTTTGTACGCCAAGTCCCCTCCGACGCCGAACAGTTTGGATATGAAGCCCGGCACTGCAAGTTTTCTGTTACGGGCCGTTACCTTAACATCCTCGGTGTTCTTTATTGTCTCCACCGGAGTTACCCGGCTTGCCGTAACCGCGGATTTGAATGTTGCCATAAACACTGTCAGCAAAGAAAAGAACACAGCCAGAATCAGCGTCACTGAATTGATGTTCAACGTCAGATTCGCGACATCGGGAATCATCTTAAAGAAAGCCGCGCAAAAACCGATTCCCAAACCAATGCCGATTGGAATTGCAATCAGCGATATAATCGCCGTCTCGGCATAAAGGCTTCTTCTGATCTGCTTTGAGGTCGCGCCTATCGATTTTAAAATCGCGAGTTGTCTGATTCTCTCTTTCACTGAAATATCAAAACTGTTCTTGATGCAATACTGCGATATGAGAACAATAAGGAAAAGGAATACCGCGAAAACCGCATACTTCGGGATATCGTGGTATGTAAAAGACTTCGTAAGACTTGCGAGCAATTCGGATGTGGTGTAATCCTCACTTACGGACTCCGCATACTCTTTATAAGACTTTAATCCATCGTCGGTTAAAAGAACGAAATATGAGTCGTACCCCGCGTATTTCTCTGACGCTGCCGTAATTATAAAATTCCCCTCTCCCATGGAATATTCATCGGGAGAACTCACATCGTAAATTATCCCCGCAACATTGAATTCAAACGTTTCGGTTTCTCCGGAAGGAGTTACAAGATCTGTTTCAATCTTATCCCCGGTCTCAAGTTCCTCACCATTATAAAATGTGCCACGGGGAACGAAAACATTCCCTTCGTCAAAGTGATAGCCTCCTCCACCTACGATATAAAATCCTGCCAGCGTGAAATCACCTTCGGTCATTCCGATTACATTGTAAGGTTCTCCGGAAAGATCTCCGTATCCCACTTCCTGCGTCGTGTAAAACTGCGAGGTCAGATTGCTCGATTTGATAGTGGATATCCCCTTCTCATCCAGCGAATCGTACGGAAAGAAAAGATGCCAGTTGCCGCCGTCATCAATCATTAAATCCTGAGTCGACGCTACTACGGAAGTGGCAATGCACGCAATAACGGTGAGCAAAGCAACCGACAGCGCAATGCCGATAACGGTCACTGCGCTGCGTGTTTTGTTGAGTTTAATATTGCGTCTTCCTATTTTCCCTGTAACACCCATATCAGGTCACCCTCAGTTTTTTGTATCAGAAACTATCTTACCGTCCTCAATCTTGATAATTCTCTCGGCCGCCTGCGCAATCTCGGGATTGTGCGTAATCATAATCAACGTCTGGTTGAATTCCTTGTTGGATTTCTTAAGCAAGGTCACAATTTCATCGCTCGATTTTGTGTCGAGGTTTCCGGTGGGCTCATCGGCGAGAACTATGGCCGGATTTGTGATCAACGCGCGCCCGATGGAAGTCCTCTGCTGCTGGCCGCCGGACAGTTCGTTCGGCAGGTGGTCGCGTCTGTCGGACAGTCCCAGAATCTCCAGCATCTCATCGAGTTTTGCCTTGTCGACCTCGCGGTTGTCCAAAGACAGAGGCAGGGAGATGTTCTCTTCAACGTTTAAAATCGGAATCAGATTATAGAACTGATAGATAAGCCCTACCTGGCGGCGGCGGAAAATCGCGAGCTCATCGTTCTTGAAACTGTAGATGTCATTGCCGTCGATTATTACTTTGCCGGATGTCGGCCGGTCGACACCGCCGATTAAATGCAGCAATGTCGATTTACCCGAGCCCGACGGTCCTATTATCGCTACGAATTCACCCTTTTCGACGGTGAAGGAAACATCATCGAGCGCACGCACTTCGTTGTCGCCTTCGCCGTAAATCTTGCTTAAATTTTCAACCTTCAGAATTTCCATAATCTGTTCTCCTTTTTAATTCTGATAACTTAATGATACTTCCTCAAAGTGACTTATAAATGACAATTCGAAAATTTTATTCAGAATGTGTCGTCTCTTATTGTTGAAATGATGTTCTGATTAAGAGCTTTGCGGAGGGATACCGCTGTGACACCGACCATCAGCAGTATCACCACCCCGATGCCGATAAGACTTGCTTCCCACGGGAACCTGAACGGCACATCGTACAGGGCCTTCACCGCGAATGAGATTGCGAATATAAAGAACACCGCTATAAACACAGCCTGAATAAACGCGCGCAGGCAGAACACCATATCCTCGAGCACTATCATCCTGCGGAACTCTTTGTTTGTCATGCCGATGCTCCTGAATACCGCAAATTCCTTGGCTCGCCCCATCATGTTCGCCGCAACGGTGTTCATCATGTTTGTAAGACCCACAAGAGCAACCGTCACGATAAACAATGTGATTGCAATCTCCACAACCTTCAGAGCGGATTTGTATGTTGTGTACTCTTCCGTTGCATCCCAAACGCTTCCGGCTGTTCCCACTTTGTTGAAATAACTTTTGAGTTCTTTTGCCACGGCGGAAGGGTTTTCGGACTTTACAAAAATTTCTATAACTCCCTCCTGTGAGCCTTCGACCCGGCGTGTATAATCTTCCGACCCCGTCAGTTTGTTGTAATATTCATCCGACACAATAAGACTTTCATAGTCACATCCGACCGGCGCATCGGTCAGAACAGCCTTTATTTCAACTGATTTTTTCTCGGCCGTATCATCACCGTCCCACAGTGTCACGGTATCGTTTGCCTTTACATCGAAAACATCGGGATGAATAACCGAAGCCTCCGTATAAACCGCCGGATTGTTAAAAAGGAACCCTGCGCCCTTCATATCATCCGCGTCAAGGCCTTCGGCGGCAAGGAGCCTTGCGTATTCATCCTCTCCGAGGCTTACCAAATATATATAAGCCTCGCTATCATCGCGGGAATCGCCGCCAAAATTCTCAAATGCCTGCTTGCTTTCTTCGGTGTACTTAAGATCGCATCTTAAAAGTGTCATTCTTAAGACGGAGTATGAACTGATACCGGAGACAGACTTTACCTTCTCAACGGTTTGCTTAAGAAGTTCCGTTTCGTCATCGTCTTCGGTAACGCTGAGCGTGACCGCCACGTCAAAGGAATACGGATTATCGAGAAAACCTCCGAAAGCCTCGACCATAAAATCCTTAAAGAAAACCACAACGATAAAAACGGCCACACACAAAACAATCGACACTTCTATTGTTTTGTATTTCTTTCTGTTGCGAACAAGGTTCTTATACGCAAGCCCTCCTCCGACACCGAACAGTTTGGATATAAATCCCGGGACCTTCAGTTTTCTGTTGTGCGACGACACCTTGATATCCTCGGTGTTTTTTATTGTTTCAACAGGGGTTACGCGGCTTGCCGTTCTCGCGGAATTGGAGCTTGCGAGAAGCACCGTAAGAAGCGAGAAGAACACCGCTATAACGACCGTTACGGCATTTATGTTAAGGGTAAAACTTACGATACCGGAACCTGCTTTAAACACAAGAACACAGAAGGCAATTCCCAGCAGAATTCCCAGAGGGATAGCGATAAGTGACATCGCCGCCGCTTCGGCATAAATGCTGCGTCTGATCTGACGCGATGTCGCTCCGATTGATTTGAGGATTGCAAGCTGCCTGATTCTCTCTTTTACGGAGATATCGAAGCTGTTCTTGATGCAATACTGCGATATCAGAACAATCACCAAAAGGAATACCCCGAAAGTTGCATATTGGGGAATATCGCGCCACGTGAATGTTTTTGTGAGATTGTTAAGCAATTCGGAAGTGTCGTAAACATCGCTTACGGAATCGGCAAACGTCTCCCACTGCTTAATTCCTTCTTCGGTCAGAATAACAAAATAAGACTCGTATCCCTCACCGTATTTTCCCGATTCGGCGGTGATGATAACACCGTCCGTGCCCATCGAATATTCTGCAAGCGAAGCGTAGTTGTATATTATTCCCGCAACCGTGAATTTGTAGGTTGTAAGCTCCCCGGACGGTGTCTCAAGTTCCATTTCAAACCCATCGCCCACGGTAAGTTCCTTGTCATTGTAAAGCGTACCCATCGGGATAAAGACATTTCCCTCTTCAAAGGAATATTTTCCTTCATCGATGTAAAATCCCGCCGTGGAAAAATCGCTCTCACTCATCCCGACTACGTTGAAATAACTTCCCGACAAATCACCTAATCCGATTTCCTGAGTGGTATATAAGGTATCCACCAAATCGCTCGATCTGATTGTCGATATACCCTTCTCATCCAGCGAATCGTACGGAAAGTACAGATGCCAGTTCCCGCCGTTTTCGCCCATCTCATCCCTTGTCGTCGCAACCGCCGATGTGGCAAGACACGCAACGACCGTAAGGAGTGCAACCGACAGGGCAATTCCGATAACGGTAATAGCACTGCGGGTTTTGTTAAGCATCAGATTTTTTCTTCCTATTTTTCCTGTAACGCTCATCCGAAGTCACCATCCTATATAAGTTCGATGGTCTGATGATACCCCCCCAGGTGACTTACAGGTGACAGCTTATCTTTTTGCAGGGAATGTTTTCGAACCCTTCTTCGACTTCCATGTATAAGTCGTTGATTTCTTTTTTATCTCTTCAACTTATAAAGCGAGTTCCATTTGATGTTGTCACAGTAAAGCGAGCCGTCTCTCATGGTACTTCTGTCACCGATTGTGTTCTGCTGCGTCAAATTATTGAGCTGCCTGATGCGCACTATCTGATACGTCAGGACTATCGCGGGAATCAGCATAATCGCCGCCGATACCCCAAGCGCAAACCATCTGTCTGCGGACAGCCTGACAATAAAATCCAAGAACTTTTCGATAATCTCCAAAAGTTTATCGTAATCCATTTTACTCCTCCTTCAGGTTCTCAACGGTCTTCTTCATCTTGAGATTCTGCTCAAGCTGATTCTTATATTTTTTCTTTGCCTTCGAAAACTTAACACCCACCGCAGCAAACGGCGCCGACAACAGCGTCAGCAACGCGTAATTTATACAGCTTGCATCAAACACCAGAAGAGTAAGTCCCAACCAAACCGCGAAAAACAAAGCAACGGAAAGAGCCGCACCTTTCCCGCTCCGTTTCCGGTCTCCGAACTCCCTGGGAACGTTTCCCACGACCTTGCCTGTGGAGCCGTTTACGAGCACACGGAAAATTCCCATATCCGTGTTAAATGCCGCGATATAAATCGGGAACAGACAATATATACGGTCCGTTGTGCGCAAAACAAACTGCGTCTCGTCAGGGTAAGTGGCAAACAATCCGGGAAAACCGGTCCCGAAATTAAGTTCCTCATCGATATTTTTGTACGGCAGTGACGGATTCAACTGCGCCGCAAAATCTCTCTCAAGAAATCCGTCAACGCGTTCCCCGAGGGCTCTCAATCCCTCCTCTTCCGTTATGTCGAACTTATGGGCAAAAAAGCCCGAAAGATAATCGGGGGAAAACTCCTCTATATCCATCTTGTCGAAGGGCTCGAGATAAGTTGCCATCTCATCCTCAAGACCTTTGGAAGCATCGCACGGGACATTGTAGAAATCCTCCTCAACCTCCATGTACCAGTCGTAAGTATAGGTATGGTCGTTATGTTTTTCGTCTTTCGAAAAATGTCTGAAATTTCTCACATGTCCGGAATACAGCCAGTACGGAACATAAATTCCCCGGACCTCATCGGGCTTTAAGTTCTTAACGGCCTCCGGCACGTTGCCCTCTCCGTACTGCCGCGCGTACTCGATGTTAATATACCCCAGTGCCTGTTCCTGATTTATGCGAAAAGGAATAACACCGTCAGGACGGCTTTCTTGGCTTACCCTGTCGTAAACCACAGTCGGCATGCCGCAGTAACTGCATGTTTTTGTGATTGCGCGGCCGTTAAACAACATAACCGCGCCGCACGACTCGCAATGGTACTGCGACAGTTCAACCGTCGGGTGCGCCGCATCTTCGTTATATGTCCGGGCCTCCATGGATGTTCCGCAAAACTCACACGTCATTGTTCCCGTGGCAGGGTCAAATCTTAAAGCCTGACCGCAATTGGGACATTTACTCTGCATTTTTTAAAACCTCACAAAGAAAAGAAACGCTATGGCAACCACAATAAGAGCAATATATACAATAGCCAGGATTCCAAAAAGAAACTTGGTATCCTCAAGTGTCGCACCCGTCTCCGCAATCTGCGTCTCGGGATCGGGTTCGTGTATCCGCAACTCCACATTCTTAAACCCGTCCCAGAGATTATCGTACTCGTTGTTGATCCCTATGAGTTTTCCGTCTTCGTCGTAATAAAAATTTTTAAACCTCATACAAACTCCGCCCTTCTGATTCCGGCAAAAACTTCCCGTGTCCTGCTGTCGGACAGCCCTGCCTGTTTTGCGAATTCAGGCCACTGTCCCACAACAGAAATTGTATCATCAATTATCAGTTCCGCATCCTTATCCGAAATATCCATCGCAGATGCGGCTTTTTTCAAATCATCCTTTGTGATGCACGTTCGTTTCCCGTTCACAGACAGTTGATGCTGTCCCGTCCAGAGGCCTTTCGGATTGTACGCATATGTCACATCGTACGCAGGAGACAATTTCCAGTTTCCTTTTCTGTCCATCAGAAACGATATATTCTTAACATGGTCGTCGTTGTTTTGTGCCACACAGTTAAACACCATTCTGCGGTATAACTGCTCTGAGTCAGACGCAAAACAATTTAACATTCTCATAATACGGGAGCACTCTTCGTACCCGACCTGTCCCGCGATATTGTAATCATAATTTGCCATGCCGGCCAAAGACAGCATGTGAATCCTTCCTCCCGAATCAGTCCTGTCGAATCTCTTAGTTATAAAATGCTTTCTGCCGTTTTCCTCATAAAGCCTGCATTCCGTCATTTCAATACCGCACGCTTTTGCCATAAGACTGTATGCATATTCAATAACGGTATATTCTGCAACATCTTCTGCCTCTTTATCTCTGTTTCCCGTCACCGAGTCAAACTTGAACACCCACTGCGAAAAACCTTCGGGCGCGTCCGCCTGCCCGGATCTGATTTCACCCGTCTCCTCGTTCCATGCAATCAGTGCCTTTGCCCTCGCGCCGCCGGCCGACGTTCCGACACGGATCAGAGAGTCGAGTCCACCGGATTTGATATCCGCTGAAAAGTTGCGGCGGCTCAGAATATCCGATGCGGCCTTTACAAGCAAATCAAGTTCTATACCGGATTGCCCGTAATCCACAATATCCTCTGCAGGCTCAAACGTTACCGCACCCATACCGCGGCTGCCGACATAACATAATCTGTCAATCACATTAAAATCCCCGGACGTCTTCCCTTGCGAAGAAAGCCACGCATTGATAACCGCGTTTCCGAATTTGTCCGGCAATGAGTCGGAAAGTGCCCCGGGGAGTCCGTGAAAGGTCCCCGCCGCCAATGCGGGAAATGTGTAATTTCTGTCCGACAACGGCATTGTGACAGGCGCAAATTCAATTCCGCTCCGCACATAACCTTTGTCGTAAGAAAACACCGTCACGGATTCGCCGGGCGGCAAAACTACCGTTCCGACAAGTTTGCCCCAAAGGTAAACCCGCGCTCCTCTCATTCTTCATCCCCCCATTTCCAGTCGTTTTTCATCTTCTTGGTCGACGCTCTTTTCCGTTTCCTGTCATTCAACAGGTCCTCGGCGTTCGGAACATATTCAGGCAAAAGAAGTTCTATATTTCCCAGGAGCCCCAAAACCCTCAGACACGAAATAAACGCAGATAAATTTGTATCATGTCCGTTCTCGATATTACTGATTGTCTTAACTGACAACCCTGTTATATCAGCCATACGGGCCTGAGTTATATTGCTGTCGATTCTGGTGTTTTTTATCCTTGTCCCTATCTCTTTGAGAACAACCGCATTTGCTTCGTAACCCGTGAGTTTCATGTGATATTCCTCCTTTTCAAAGATAATATCACCTCATAGGTTAACACGCAACATTTTACTTGTTATCGCGCGTTTTGCAACTTAACAAGTATTGTTTTACTTGTTATATTCATCATTGTTCCGATATTTTCTTCACAATTTCATTCATGTCTCTTTTACCGTAAATAATACGTAATACATAAATTTGCTTTTCATCATAATTTACCGTATAGAATAAAAGATAATTACCTATTACACACCTTCGAACCTCTGTTTTCTGAAAGAATTCAGGATATACCCTTCCGCAAGACTCCGGAAACTCAGCTATTCTTAAAATGGCATTTCCGACTTCATCAACAAGTCTCGTTGCAGCAACAGGGCTATACAACTCCACAGTAATATATTCGATTATTTCAGCCAGGTCTTTTTCTGCTTTAGCGGTAATTATGCATTTAAATTCCATACTTATCCCTTACTCGTTTTATGGCTTCGAACGCATCCGAAACATTTCCTTCCTCAAGATCGTCAAGACCCTCTTGAATAAGTTGTATTTCATACATTTTTTGCATCGTACGCTCGTAAAAATCTATGTCCATAATCACGAGTCTTCCGTACCCGTTTTTTGTTATAAACACAGGTCCGTTCTCTTCAGCACACTTTCTTTCTATCTCTACCGTGTCCTTTAAATCTCTAATAGGTATAATCTGCATATCATGGCCTCCGTGGCTAAATTATATGTTTTATTATGTCACATACCGGACATATTTCAACCCTGCGCCGTGGGGATTATGAATATAGAACGAAACTTTTGCATGATTGTTGTGACATTTACCGATGATAAATTTATTATGTTCCACAAAATACGGGATGCTTTTGTCGCTTCGAACTTGCCTCATCCTCCACATCCAAAACAGATTCAAAAATCTGCTCATAAATCGTCCTCAACTTGTGGACAATTCCATGTTTCATGGTTATGACGCACAAATTCCTCAAACGCTTTAAGAGCCTCACGATTTTAGGATATATGCCCGTCTTCGATTTTGAAGATTTTGTTGCCGAAGGAAGCGCATTCGGGGGAATGAGTGACCTGGAGGATGGTGAGGCCGTCGTTCTCGTTCAGGCGCTTGAAGAGATTCATGACTTCTGTTGTGGCGTGGGAGTCGAGGTTGCCGGTGGGTTCGTCGGCAAGGATGATTTGGGGCTTGCCGATGACGGCGCGGGCGATTGAGACGCGCTGCTGCTGGCCGCCGGACAGTTGTGCCGGCAGGCTTTTGCGTTTGTCGGACAGGCCCGTGACCTCAAGTATTTCTTTGAGTTTGTCTTCGGGGGAGTCGATTTTCCTGGCGCCCATTTTTATCGGAAGCATGATGTTCTCTTCAACCGAGAGATTCTGGACAAGATTGTAGAACTGGAAAACGAATCCGATCTTGTTGAGCCGCAGGTCCGACATTTCTTTGTCGGACATACCGCGGATCTGTTTGCCGCAGACTTCGATGTCGCCTGTAAAATCCGTGTCAAGGCCGCCTATTAAGTAAAGCATGGTTGACTTGCCCGACCCCGAGGCACCCATGAGGGAGACAAAATCGCCTTTTCCTATTTGGAGGTTGGCCCCGTCCAAAACCCTGTTCTCGTTTTCGTCTTTTCCGAAGATTTTTGTGACGTTCTGCGCGTTTACTATAAGTTCCATTTTTCGCTCCTTACTCGTATTTGATTTCGTTTGCAATGTTCATTTTCTTAAGGGCCGAAACAGGCTTGATTACAGTCAGAAGCATTGCCGCAAAAACTATAAGCACGAAGACTATAAGTTCAGGCGGGTTAATTGCCAGTTCAAATGCAACGACATTCAGGCTGTTCAGGACACGCCCGAGGACAAGGACGGTGTATATCGCAACAGGCACCGCAAGGATACACGACAGAGCGAAAACAAATACATTCTCAAGCAGTATGAGCCGTGTTATTTTCTGCCTTGACATTGACGTACACGACAGGATTGCAAATTCCTTCGTTCTCTCTTCGAACGCTATCACCTGGTTACCGACTATACCGATTAAAGTCAGGGAAAGTGCCATGGCCGCAAGTGCGCAGGCAATTCTTGTGGTGGCTTTTTTATCGCTTGCAAGACTCGCTTTATATTCTTCGTCTGTGGAGACATCGTAGTCTGCCGACAACACTTTTCCAAGTGCGTCGGCAACGCCGTCCGGGTCGTCTGTTTTTATAAGGATTTCGCTTACTTCATCGCCGTTGTAAAGCATATTGTAAATATAAGGATTCAGCACAATGGAGCCGGTCTCTGACAGGTAAAGGGAATTGCAGTAAGACACAAGCGTCATCTCCTTTGTAACCGGGAAAAAGCCGTCGACCCTGAAAGTTATCTCGCGCGTATCACCCGGTTGCATGCCAAGCATATTCGCCACATATTTATCGGCGGCAAATTCATTCTCTTCCATGGATTCGGGAAGCCCGGAAATGTCCAGCATATCCCCGTCGGGCATGGAGTAAATTGTCTCAAAAAAGGTTTTGCCGCCTACAGAAATGTTGTCCAAGTCGGACAAAACGTATTGAATCTCCTCTATGCCGTCGATTCTGTTCACAACATCAAATTGGTCTTTATCAGCGTATCCGGTTGAAACAATAACGTCCGCATCGTAGCCGGTTTCAGTCATTCGTTCGGCGTTCGAAGAGACCATCATAAAAATCACGGCGGAAGCGGCTATTGCCGTAACGGCGAGAATGCCGTTGCCGATATCACTTTTTTTGGTTCCCGCTTCGATTGCGGCAAACTCCGGCAGGGGGCGCTTTGCAAAGAGTTTTTGCAAAACTTTACAGAAGGCAACGGCGATTACGGGATACACAAGAGCGACTCCGAAGAAAAAGGCAACGATTGAAAAAATTGCCGCATACGAATTCCCGAAAACCGGGCCTCCCACAATGCCTGCTGCCAGAAGAACGCATCCCCCTGCGGTTTTTGTTTTCGACAACTTATATTCGGTGTCTTTATTGTTGAAAATGATGTCTCTTATCGGGGTTCTTACCGCCTTCACAAACGCCAGAGCCGGCAAAATCAGTTCGATGGAAGTCGTGCCGGCAACCACCGCGGCGATAACATGGAACGGCGGGAAAAGTGAGATTTCAGGACCCGCTCCCAAAAGAACCCCTTTCATAATAATCCTGCGTATCAATATGTAAAGAAGGGTGGAAACGGTGCAGCCGCAAATTCCGTAAAACAGATTCTCATATAAAAGAATGCGGACGGTTTTGCCCGAGGAAATGCTAACGGATTTGAGCGTACCGATAACAGACATTCTCTCCTCGATGATTTTTTTCGTAAAACTTACGGTGACAAAAACCACCAGTAAGAAACAAATAACGAAAACTATTGCGAATAGTTTTCTCATGCCTTCAATCATCTCCAGCATTTCATCATCGATAGCAAGACCGGCAATAAACCGTCCCGGATTGTTTGCTCTGAATATTTTCTCAAATTCACTCACATCGGCCGCGGCAACATCTATGTACTGAACATCGAATGCCATTTGATCCGTATCTATTTTATCCACAAGTTCCATTGTTCCAAGGATACAGCCCGAGCCTGAATCCGCAATTCTTCCGTCCGGAATCACTGCAACCACCGTCTGCTCAAAATAACCGTCATTCGACTCAAATTCAACTGTGTCCCCCACAGTAATTCCGGTATTGTCGGCATACCTCTGAGTTACCGCAATTTCTCCGTCGGACAGTGCAACATCTGTTGTGATAAGACCCATGTTATATGCTTCGTGCCAGTCGTCCGTACCATAAGTCTCATAATATTCAGTGAAAGCGTAGGAATAATAATTTGCGATTCTCGAAACCTCGCGCTTGTCGTGACTCTTAACTCTGACCGCGGTGTAAGAAGGACATCCGCTGTAATCGCCCCCGGAGGCCACCTTAAAATCGGCGTTGCCGTAAAACATCTTTGTTTCTTCAAGAAACACCGTCTCCAGACTGTCGCTGAAATCGAGCAAAAGGTATCCCGCAAAAGATGCCGCGGCAATACAAAAAACAAGGACAAGAAATCTTCCGGGGTTGTCAAAAACATTTCGCATAACATATTTGAAAATCATCCCTTACCACCTCCTTATCCTGCTGTCGGGCGAAACATACAAACCGTCGTCTTCGCCGACATCATATATCTCGTAAAATTCGTCAAAACACGCGACAACTGCATTGACTCTGACAGGTGCGGGACTGTGAGAATCCTCATCTATCAGTTTCTTTTGATATTCATCCGTCATAAGTGTCTCCCAAAGGCGCGCGTAACTTTCAAGCACCTCTTTTGTGTCTCCGTTCCTTGCCGCTATTTTTAAAATACACTGCATCGCGCTGATGTCGGCAAGATTCTCTCCGAGTGTGTTTTCCCCGTCAACGGGCAGATTCCCCAAAACCGTGAACCCGTTATAGTATTCGATTGTTCTTTCCTGTAATTCCTCAAATTTTTTAACATCGGATTCAGAAAGGAGATTCTCTCTGTAATTACCGTTCTCGTCGTACTTAATCCCGTCGTTATCAAATGCATGCGATATCTCGTGTGCGATAACATCCCCTATCATCCCGAGGTTTTGCTCATAGGATGCATCTTTGTCATAGAACGATTCCTTTAACATTGCCGCGGTAATAATAAAATTATTCCATGCCGGGTTGTAACAGGCGTTTGTCTCATACGACTTCATCATACCGTTTATAATTTCATTTCTGTCCCAGCCGTTTAAAAGATAATACTTATTCTGTTCGCCCACGCTTTTTTCCAGATTTATTTTCGTCTCATTAATCTCATCCGTTATCGGGTATTCCCCTTTAAATCTGCTGCCATGAGGCACAGCGCCTCCCACTATCACTTCCATGTTGTCGAGTTTTTTTATAAGGAATTCCTTACCCTCTTGCGAATACATATCCGTCTCTTCTATCATCTCCCTGTAGGCGGCAATAATATCCTCACACATTGCGGTGATATCTTCACCGACCTCTTTGTCAAACATGCGTTCAAGATAACAAACGGATAATTCGTCACCCAGAAAATTGTAAACTGTATTCACGGCACGCTCTTCGCATTCCTCCGCGGAAAGGTCCTTAAAATCATCCTGTGTGCAAAAGTCCATACTCTTGAGATAATCATAGATGGTATGGTCCTTCCACTCCTGAAGATATTCGTCGGAAAGAAGCGATGTTATCTCGAAAAACTGACCGGGAACATCTATATAAACCTTCCCTCCCTCATACTCCTCCAAATCAATAAGCCAAAGCAAATCCGCATACGAAAAGTCCGGAGAGTTTTTATTGAATTCCTCCTCCGAATATTCGAAAAAGCACTTCTCGGGATCCCCGGTTTTAAACGAAGCCTCAAGTTGTTCTTTATCGGTGTGCGCCTCGATTTCCATGTACATATACACAACGTCAGTCGCCCGCGCTTTGGCCTCCTCCTCCGGGACACCTGTTTTTTGAAGGGATACGGCAACGTCGTCTCTTGTCAATGCAGCCGTCGAATCATTTTCGTTCAGACCGTCATATTCAAGTATGCCCTGAAAATTTACAACAGCTTCTTCGGAATCATAAATATTAAACACAACGCTCGGTAAAAACTGTGCGTAATTGCCGTATTCCCGCACCTGCCATGCCCATACTTCCAGAAGTTCATCCATGGTTTTGCAATCGTCAACCATCTTTACAAACTCGTCGGTTTTCCCGGAATAATCGGCAACCGGCGCGTCACCTCTGTAGGTGTCATATACCAGATGATATAAATCGTAAATCAATCTCTCAGGAGAATCCGCGGCATATCCCGGGTCTTCGGCAACAATATCCGATATCATCTCATCAATTTCGTCATCAACCAGACTGATATTTCCATCGAACGTTCCGGTGGACTCTGCGGCGGCCTCCAATTCGGTTTCCATCAGATCTGCGGCATTAATGTAGCCGTAGAAATCATCTCCGGGGTCTATCGCGTTTACATCAAAATCGGAATCCGCCTCATACGTCTCTTCGGTGTCTTCAAAGTATTCCACATTGACGGAACACGAGCACAAATTAAAGCAACAGAGCATTGCGGCAACAACTGCTGTCAGTTTTTTCTTCAAAACGAAAACCCTCCGAAATTTAATACAAAACCATATTACCGCCCCAAAGTGACTATGAGGTGACACGAAAATAATGTAAAATATTTCTATGGGGTCCCCCCAAACATTATGTTTCAGGAGGTAATTTTATGCAGAAGTATGTATGTGACGTATGCGGTTATGTGTACGACCCGGAGGTAGGCGATCCTGACAGCGGCATCGCTCCCGGAACGGCATTCGAAGACATCCCCGAGGATTGGGTCTGCCCGCTGTGCGGTGTCGGCAAATCCGACTTCTCACCCGTCGACTGACAAAAATTTCAAATCCGGGCCGCCCGTAACGGGCGGCCTTTTTTTTTACATAGATTTAACATTCGCAAAATTTCGATTTTACCTGCCCGTGGTAATTCTTACCCTGTGAAAGAGTGTTTAAGGAGGTAAAATTTATGACTTGGCTCGGCGCTTTATCGCTCATAGGAGGCCTTGCGTTGTTCCTTTACGGGATGGAAGTAATGGGAAAGGGACTTACAAATTTATCCGGGGGCCGCATGGAATCGCTTCTGGGAAAACTTACTTCAAACCGCCTTTCGGCGGTCTTTTTGGGACTTGCGGTCACAGCGGTTATACAATCGTCTTCCGCAACGACGGTTATGGTTGTCGGATTCGTAAATTCCGGAATTATGGAACTTGCGCAGGCCGCAGGCGTCATAATGGGGGCCAACATCGGAACAACGGTAACGGCATGGCTGATGTCCTTAGCCGGCATCGACTCCGACCTGCCCCTTCTGCAGATTTTAAAACCTTCCGTTTTCTCGCCGGTTCTGGCGGCAATCGGAATCATCCTGATACTCTTCTCCAAAAAGAAAACCCGCAACGACGCGGGAACCATCATGATCGGCTTTGCCGTTCTTATGTACGGCATGGAAACAATGAGCTCGGCGGTCGAGCCCCTGGCTGACGACCCGACCTTCACAGGTCTCATGACCGCATTCACCAATCCCGTTCTCGGAGTTGTCGCAGGTGCTGTCCTGACAGGTATCATCCAAAGTTCATCGGCATCGGTCGGCATCCTGCAGGCCCTCTGCATGACCGGTACCGTGCCTTACTCCGTCGCAATTCCCGTCATCATGGGTCAGAACATCGGCACCTGTGTCACCGCCCTGATTTCTTCAATCGGCGCGAACAAAAACGCTAAGCGTGCCGCCATGATTCACCTCTACTTCAACCTTATCGGCGTCACAATCATATTGACGGTTTTCTATATATTGAACTCAATCTTCGACTTCGATTTCTTAGACACCATGGCTTCGGCATCGGGAATCGCCGTCTGCCACAGCCTCTTCAACATAACGGTCACCATAATGCTCTTCCCGTTCTTAAATCAGCTGGTTAAACTTGCAAAACGGACAATCCGCGATTCCAAAGAATCCGTGCACGAAAACTTGGGCGACTTAGCCCTCCTCGACGAAAGATTTTTGAATCAGCCGGCGGTGGCTGTCGCGCAGGGCCACACGGTTTTACTGTCTATGGCCAAAAAGTCAATGGATTCCATTCATCTGGCATTGGAATTGTTCTCAAAATTTGACTCATCCAAAGTCACGGAAATCACCGATCTTGAAAACCAAACCGACCGTTACGAAGACGTCCTCGGAACATATCTCGTAAGAACATCGGAACGCGAACTTTCCGCCGCAGACTCCGAGCGCGTCTCGCTCTATCTGCAAAATATCGGGGACCTCGAGCGCATCGCCGACCACGCGGTCAATCTTATGCATTCATTCACCGAGATGGATGAAAAGAAAATTTCCTTCTCCCCAGCCGCGGCCGACGAGATTAAAGTAATAATCGATGCGGTAAACGATATAACATCACTCACCTACAAAGCGATGTCCGAAGAGTCGCAAGACACTTTGTCTGACATTGAACCCCTGGAACAGGTTATAGACGGGCTGACCAGAACCGTGCGCGAACACCACATCGCGCGTCTCCGGGAAGGCACATGCACTATGGAATTAGGCTACATTTTAGCCGACATAACAACCAACTTAGAACGCATCTCGGACCACTGCTCCAACTTGGCCTCAGGCATAATAATGGGCGAAAACGGCGGCTACGACACCCACGAATACCTGACCGCCTACAAGCGCTCGGGCAACGAGGAATTCAATCAGCGCTACCGCAAAATGTCGGACCGATATCGCCTTCAGTAATCAAAAATCAAAATAAAAGTCAAAATTTTCGAAAAATTTTGATTTTTATTTTGATTTCTTTCTTCCGATGCGAATAACTCCGCCGATGAATCCGATAAAAAAGCCGAAATATCCCGCGACGGTAAATGCCGTAATCCAGACATTTGTCCCGACACCGAGAAAATAAATCGAAGCACCGAGTGCGCACCCTATTACACTCCACAAAAAGGTATTCTTAAACAAGAATATTTTTTCCATAATCTCCTCCTTGATTTTTCTGAGAAAATTATGGAACTCTCCTGTTAAGTTTCTTTACGCGTTTCGGTTAAATTGTCGTAAAGGGCGGGAATTTTACTGTGATCGTCGTGCCGCGTCCCGGGGTCGATTCAAGATTAATTTGGGCATCGTGCAGTGCCGCCGTGTGTTTGACGATTGAAAGCCCCAGGCCCGTGCCGCCGGTTGCGCGCGAGTGACTTTTGTCGACACGGTAAAAACGCTCGAAAATTCTGTCCTGATGTTCACGCGATATCCCGATTCCCGTATCACTAACCGTTACGACAGGGGAGCCGTCTTCAAGCGTCAAAGCAAGTTTTGCTTCGCCGCCATCATTGTTGTACTTGATTGCGTTGTCGCAAAGGTTGTAAACCATCTCGAAAAGGGCCTGCCGGGACCCCATTACTTTTGCGTCTTCGCCTTCGAATTCAAACTTAATGTTTTTGCTCCCGGCAACGGGTGACAGACTTTTTACGACATCCGAACAAACGTCGTAAAGATTAACTTCTTCCATGTGTATCGCATCGCCGGCTTCATCGAGTTTGGACAACTGGATAATGTCGTCTACCAAGTTCTTGAGACGCATTGCCTCGGCGTGGATTCTTGAGGCAAATTCCGTGATGTCTTCGGGCTTTGCAAGACCGTTTTCGATGAGTTCGGCGTAGCCTGAAATTGACATAAGCGGGGTCTTGAGTTCGTGCGAGACATTTGCGGTGAATTCTTTTCGCAGGGTCTCCGCCTGCGCCTTTTCCGTGACGTCCATGGAAAGCAGGACTGTTCCGTAGACCTCCGAGGTATCGGGGTTTATAACGGGCGCGGCGTGGAGTCTGAATGTGCGGCCCTGCTTTTCGATGGTCTTCTCGCAGTATCGTCCTGCAAGGGCCTCGGTGAATGCATCTTTAAGTTCGCGGTCCCTGTTGACGGTTATTAAGTCGTGCCCGATGCACTCGGCGGGTGTGACGTCGAAAAGTTTCTGCGCGGACTTGTTGATTGACAGCACCTTTTGCGTGTCGGTTACAATGAGAGCGTCCTGCATGTTCTCGGTTATCGCCAGATACTGCTCCTGCTCCTTTTTGAGCTGCTCGACCTGGGCCCGGATCTGTGTGTTCTGATCGTCAATTCTGTGAAGCAGGGGCTCCAATTCTTCGTACACAGGCTCGTTGTTCTCCAAAGGTTTTTCCAGATCCAGATCGTTTACCGGAGACACTATTCTGTTCGTAACCGAGCGGGCGAGGAAAATTTCTATCAGGAATAAAAGAACTATCAGTCCCAAAGCGATTGCGATTCTGGAGAAAACCTCGCTCATAACCGTGTCCATTGTGCGCGAAATTCTGATAACGCTGCCGTCGTCCAAACGCAACGCATAGTAGTAAGTCTGCTGACCGAACGTGGCCGAAAGTCTGGTGGCTTCTCCCGTACCGTTTGAAAGCGCCGCTTGCACCTCGGGGCGCTCTAAGTGGTTTTGCATGGAGGCGCTGTCCTCATCGGATTCGAAAAGAACCGTACCGTCGGATGCAATCAGGGTCACACGCCCTTCGATGGTCCCGGCCGTTTCGGAATTCAGTGCTTCTTCTCCGTATTCGCAAATAATCTCGCCTAAAAGATTTGCGTCTTCTTTTGCCCACGCCCTCATGTTGGCGTACGCATCCCGGTAGGAGACATATTCCATTGCGGCAAAAGTCAGAACTATCGCAACGACAATCAGTATCGCAAAACTTCTGAATATTCTCTTCCGCATTTGCCTTACCCGATTTTGTACCCGACGCCGCGCACGGTCTCGATGTAATCGCCGCAGGATTTAAGTTTTTGCCGCAGGGTACGCACGTGCACGTCAACAGTCCTCGTCTCGCCGTCGAAATCGTATCCCCACACGGCCTCCAGGAGTTTGTCTCTTGTAAGAACAATCCCCCTGTTAGAAAGCAAGTATTCCAAAAGATTGAATTCCTTCAGGGTCAGTTCGACCTGCTCGTCCCCTGCGAAAACCTGATGCTGCGCGCGCTTAACCGTAAGATCTTTGTAAGTTAAATCTTCCGTCTGTCCGGATTTTCCCGAACGCCTCAAAACGGCATTCACTCTCGCTATAAATTCCATCATGCCGAAGGGCTTGGCAATATAATCGTCGGCCCCGAGATTCAAACCCGTAACCTTGTCGTACTCCGCATCCTTCGCAGTAATCATAATCACCGGAATGTCTTTCAGATCCGCGTCCGATTTTATCTTTTTAAGCATCGAAAACCCGTCTTCCCCGGGGAGCATCACATCCAGCAAAAACATCTGCGCGTCTTTAAGATTGTCGATTGCAAAAAATTCGGTTGCGTCCTCGCACCCTGTAGCCTCAAAACCGGATGTGTTCAGCGTATATACAATCAGTTCGCGGATATTTCTCTCATCTTCGACACAGTAAATCATTTGAAGTTACCCTTTGTTCTCCCCGTGGTGTCCCGTAATTCCGAAAAGCACCCACTCGGCAATGTTCGCGGCGTGGTCGCCGATTCTCTCGTAGTATTTGGCAATCATCAGGAGATCTAACATAGAAGCTCCGGTTATACCGTTTTCTCCGATTTTTGCAATCAGAGACTCCCGCGTTTCATCGAAAAGTCTGTCGACCACATCGTCATAGGTGATTATATCACAGGCTATCCTTGCGTCATTCTTCACAAAAGAATTTATACTGTTTGTAACCATGTGTTTCACGGCTTCGGCCATTGCCCCGAGTTTTATCTCTTTTGCGACTTCCGGAGCAATCGAACCCGTCCTTACAATCTCTGCAATGTCCCCGGCCTGAACACCTATTCTTTCCATATCGGTGATTATCTTCAGGGCAACCGATATTTTCCGTAAATCCGATGCGACGGGGGAGTTTCTCAGCATCAGTTTCAGGCAGTGACTTTCAATCTCTTTTTCACTGCGCTCTATGTCGCCGGAGATGTCCGAAGCCGCGCTTGCGTCGTTTTCGAGAAGTGCCTTCTGCGCCGAATCTATCGCACTTTCGCACATCGCGCCCATTTCGATTAATTCTGTGTGCAGAAGCTCAAGCTCGCTGTCAAATTGTTTTCGCATTTTATCCAAACCTTCCTGTAATGTAATCTTCCGTACGCTTGTCCTTAGGCATCGCGAAAAGTTCCTCGGTCGGGCCCTGCTCTATTACTTCCCCGAGAAGGAAAAACACGGTCTCATCCGAAATTCTCGCTGCCTGCTGCATGTTGTGCGTAACCATAACTATCGTGTAGTTTTTCTTCAGGTCCGTGACCAGATCCTCAATTTTGGATGTGGATATCGGATCTAACGCCGACGTCGACTCATCCATGAGCAGCACCTCCGGATTTACCGCCAGCGCCCTTGCTATGCACAGTCTTTGCTGCTGTCCGCCGCTCATTCCGAGGGCCGAGGCCGAAAGCCTGTCCTTCACCTCGTCCCAAAGTGCCGCTTCCCTCAGGGATTTTTCGACAATCCCGTCGAGTTTTCTTTTGGATTTAACCCCGTGCGTCCGCGGTCCGTACGCGACATTGTTGTAAATACTCATGGGAAAAGGATTTGCTTTCTGGAACACCATTCCGACGCGTTTGCGCAGGAAATTTATATCCGCCCGTTTGTCATAAATATCTTCTCCGTCCAATTTGATTTCGCCTTTTATTCTGCACCCGGGGACCAAATCGTTCATTCTGTTTATCGATTTTAAAAGCGTAGACTTCCCGCACCCTGACGGGCCTATGAACGCCGTGATTTTATTTGCCGGAATGTTCAGATTTACATTCTTCAGTGCATGGAAATCATCGTAAAAAAGTTCCATGTCTTTTATCTCGATTTTTGTGTTCCGATTCATTTTTGTTTTCCTACCTTCTTTGCCAAAATATCCGATACTCGATTGATTACGAAAACCATCACCAGCAGCACCACGGCCGTCGCGTAGGCTTTGTCTGTGTGAAGGCCTTCTGTTGACAGCACATACATGTGCACCGCAAGCGTTCTTCCCGACTCGGTGATACCCGCGATTTTCGCAACTGTCCCGGCAGTATAAAGAAGTGCCGCAGTCTCTCCGACGATTCTGCCCGTTGCCAAAATAATTCCCGACAAAATTCCGGGCATTGCCGGAGGAACCACGACTTTAAAGATCGTCCTCAGCTTCCCGGCCCCCAGGCCGAAAGACGCTTCCCTGTACGACATCGGCACGGACTTTAAAGCCTCCTCGGAAGTCCTCATGATAAGAGGCAGTACCATAACAGCCAAAGTAAGACTTCCCGAAATCATCGAAAACCCGAGATTGCAGGTTGAGCTGAAAAACAAAAGTCCGAACAGGCCGTAAACAATCGACGGAATACCGGACAGCGTCTCCGCCGTGATTCTTATAAGTCCCACGATTTTGGATGTATTATCCGCATACTCAACCAAAAACACTGCCGACAGCAATCCCAATGGTGTTGCAAGCAACAGTGACATAAGAGTCATCACCACCGTGTTGATTACCGCCGGCGTCACCGAGCAGTTATCGCTTGTGTATTTTATGTTGAATAAATCAAGACTTAAATTCGGCACTCCGTTAATGAGGACAAACCCAATTATGAAAAGCAATGTCGCCATTGATATAACAGCTCCCGCTATCGTAAAAACTTTCAGTGCCGCCGATACGACATCGTGTCTGCGGGGTGTTGCCGCGCGGGCCTGTCGGGCCGGTACAACAACCGCGATTTTTTCAGTCATGCTTTCCTCCTTCTGTATAAAACCGAGACACTCAGATTAATCATCATAATGAACGCAAACAGCACAACACCGGTCGCGATAAGGGCTTCTCTGTGAAGACCTGACGCATATCCCATCTCAAGAACAATATTTGCCGTCATCGTACGCACTCCCGCAAAAAGGCTGCCCGGCACCACTGCCTGGTTTCCCGCAACCATAATAACCGCCATGGTCTCTCCTATCGCTCTTCCTATTCCAAGAACAACGCCTGCCACAATCCCGGATTTTGCCGCCGGAACGGTTACAAAGTAAACAGCTCTTGTGTGTGATGCTCCCAGCGCCAAAGCTCCCTCGTAATAAGTTTTGGGAACACTTCGCAAGGCCGGCTCCACAACGCCTATAACGGTCGGCAAAATCATAATTCCCAAAAGGACTCCGGCCGTAAGCATCGTCTTTCCGCTTTGCGCCCCCGTTATCTTTTTTATCAGCGGCACCAAAATAATCAGACCGAAAAATCCGTATACAACCGATGGGATTCCTGCCATCAGATTTATGCCGCTTCTTATGGGCTTATACAATTTTTCCGGGCAGTAAAACACCATAAACACCGCGGTTAAAATCGCAACCGGCACTCCCGTCAGAACGGCCACCCCCGTAACATAAACACTTCCCAAAATCATCGGGAAAATGCCGTAAACATTATTCCCGGGCCTCCACGACGTCCCGAAAAGAAATTCCGTCAGACCTATTTCCTTCATTGCCGGAATCCCGTTCGCGAAAAGGAACACGCAGATGAGCAACACAGCGAGAACGGAGGCGCATGCGGCCAGAAGGCATATCAGGCGCATGCCGCCCTCCTTTATTTTGTTGAAAACATATCCGCCATTCACTGCACTTCGCTCCAATCGGTGATTTCGCCTGTGAAGATTCCCTTAACCTGCTCACTTGAAAGGCCTTCTATACTATTTGAATTGTTAACGATAACCGCGATGCCGTCCGTTGCGATAACAGTTGTCGTAACACCGGTCTCCTCTTCCTTCAGATCTCGGCTTGCCATACCGATATCACAAAGCCCCTCCTGAGCGGACGTGATTCCCGTTGTAGAATCAGACTCCTGTATCTCAACCTCGACATTGCTGTTTACCGCCGCGTAACTTTCTGCAATTTTTTCCATAACCGGATAAACGGATGACGATCCTGCCACAGTCACTTTTCCGGTTGCGGAGGAGGCTTCGTACCCTCGAGTCTCCTGCAGCGGGATATATCCGTTGTCGGCAACCACTGCCTGGCCCTCTGTGCTTAAGATGTAGCTTATAAAATCAGACGCCGCATCGCTTAATGTCTCTTCGTTGACAACAATATTAAACGGCCTCGTTACCTTGTAGTTTCCGGCCAGAACATTATCGACACTTGCCTCCGCCCCGTCGATTTTGAGAGCCTTGACCGTATCGTTCAAAGAGCCGAGCGATATATATCCGATTGACGATTCATCTCCGGCAACCGTGGTCATCATTACCGATGTGTTGTTCGTGATTTCCGCGTTTTCGGTCGTGTAATCAATCTTTTCCCCGGACTCATCCTTCTGCTCTATTCCGAACAGTTCAATAAATGCTCCGCGTGTACCCGATCCGTCTTCTCTTGAAATTACATTGATGGACATCGATGAATCCCCGGACGGTGCCGAACACCCTCCCGTTAACATAACGGCACCCAAAACAATTGCCGTTACTCTGAATAAATTCTTTTTCATCTTTGAATTCTCCTTCCTTGGTGTACGACCGTAATTTATCCCCGGAAGGTAAAGGGAATTGTCCCGCGCAGGTTAAATAATTGTTAAATCACAATGCCGGGATATCTATGCAAAATTTCATGCAAAATTTTGGCTCTTCTGGCATAGTCGTGGAAGTCTGAGAACCTCCTAACCCTTACGCCGCTTGATGTTGAGGTCCATTTCGGTCATGTCGATTTGGCAACGGAATTTTTATATCTGAACAA
>Ga0065711_1000095_pt1 | contig 128042 bp, 63 predicted proteins | sample Hoacrofraction12_FD_59098 | JGI IMG/M metagenome (GOLD analysis project Ga0065711, IMG submission 59098) | Hoatzin crop microbial communities from Cojedes, Venezuela - Epithelial fraction 12 v2 (version 2) | ecosystem: Host-associated > Birds > Digestive system > Esophagus > Crop | place... | reverse complement strand
TTTTTTTTTTTTTTTTTTTTTTTTTAAATTGATGAGCTGCACTGGGATCCTCTTTTATATCACACTTCCAAAAAAACCCACCAGACTTATGGCACAGGAACCTTCAGGCTGTGTGCTTCAATATATTTTTCAGCTTTCATACTCGCTACCCTTTCGGTCATGCATAGTGGCAAAGCCCTAGTAGACAGCATTAAAAGAGTATCATAGCTGGATTGGATTTAGATTCAGTGTCACACCAAAACATAGTTTGGTGATGTCAAACTTCTCAGGGTATTGTTATAAGATTCCTGGTGTAGAGAACAGTAGAAAAGGCAGAAAACCTACATGAACAACAGTTCTGCTACTGAAAAAAATATAAAATGATGTTTTGTACAGAATCTGAGACCTCTTAAGCCATATTTTCTGCATGGCCCCAGTGCAAATTAGCGTTCTTTTCTTTCTCACTGATTTAAGATGTTCTTTTAGTTTTAAACTGCTTTTACAAAAGAAGAAGAATTAGTTCCCTTACAGGATGACTCTGTCATATAAAAGAAGACGTACTATACTTACGATGTAATAAATAAAACCCCATTGCTGATGAAATACAAAGACTGGACCAAAAATATGAAACATTTTGGGTTTTTTGCTTATCTCTGTAGTGGAAAACAAAAGTGTCTTTGCTACATGCTACTCTGTAATGAAGATCTATTTTTCGCTAAAACCCAGTAATATTCAGAACTGTGCTGAATGTTGAAAATGTATCCTGTGTCAAATCTCCTTCATCACTCTTCAGTGCACATGAGTCCCATCAACCTACATTTGACTAGAAGGGTTGTCTACTCATCTGGAAGCTCACAGAGATGCTTGAACAAATATAGGTTTTGACTCTTGAGACACAGAAAGAAACTCTACTGCATTATGCATAACTTCTTTATTTATACTAAAGTCCTCAAAAATGTGAGCTGAAAACAATGTTCTTACCACATATGGAAGTAAGCATGGAGATTTTATGAGGTTAATGCTCTGAAGACTTATGGATATCATAAAATGACCTCAAACATTTTTGTTCTACAGGCTGTAATCTATATTTTAAAACAGAAAATGGTTTGTATTCAATAATTTATGAATTAGTTGCATGACAAACTGAAGCGTGCATGAGTACAGAGCTAAACCTAGTTTTCTTGGAAAACCCTTAGTATCATTTGAGTAACTGTTTATAAACTGGTATCATTGGCTGTTTAATGCTACAGCATGCTACATCTTTATTAAAAGCAGCCTGGTAATTGTGGCATGGCAATTTACATGGAATATTCTTTTACAATTTCTTAATGACAATATAATGACCCCACTAAACTAATACACACTAGGCTAAACGGTTACTCCCATCAGTAGTTGCCCTTGCCAATGCACAGTTTAGATTTTTAGATAAACCAGAAACACAGTTTAATTTAGACTATGTGTTGTCAATGGGGGTTCCTGTTTCCACAAACACATGAGAAGCACAAAATATATGCTCTTTATTCATGAGCTTTAGATAACTCCCCAAGATGGGATTAATTCAGGCCATCACGCGCAAAGAACACGAAAGCCTCTATGAAAACATGGGCAGAAGCAAAAGGAAAGTAGAGCCCTGGCTCTCTGAGAAAGTACAGCCAGGGCAGTTAATAGACCATGCAGGAAAAAATTAATTTCTGGTGTCACAGATGCAGTCAGAGTTCTCCACTGGGTCAGCTCGTGGAAATGCTGCATGCTGCTCCAGCTGCACACTTACCCTGAGCAGGCTGTGAAGCGGCAATCTAGACCTTCACTATATTTTGCTCCTCATCTTGTCTGCCAGTGGTGACTCTCCAGCTCGTAGGACATGGACTTTAATGCTAGCAGTGTAAGCATATTTGCACGGACAAAGTAGTAACTTAGGCAAGATAATAGAAGACTGTGGCAGAAACTTCCCTTCTTTGTGTGTTAAAAGTTTCATGATACACCCATGTGAGGGAAACTATTATCAAAGCAATTACATGGGATATCAGACAGGCTTCTCGGCGGTCATAACAGCTGGGTGAATACACCAAAGAGCAGGACCTGAAAGAGCAGAACTGTCTAAGCGAAAGACCAAGTAACTTTCTGAAAACAAGTACCTCAAATTGGATTATAGTGTTTTCATTTACACTCAGGTCCCTTGTTGTAATGGAATGTTCTCCAACTTCATTTGAAACAAATACCATAGCTGAATCTTCTTCCCTGTAAAAAAAGGAAAAGGGTACTTTAGACTCAGTTTATTCCACAGTCACTTTTTTCTAATTTATTGCTGAGACATGCTTACGGAGCTCCTTTAGATGAATATGGGCAATAAAGCCCAATGTTTCCACCAGGATAGAAAAACCAGTTGTCCTCTTTGGGACCAAAGTCAAATGTATCCAAAAGGATCATGGGATTCTTTAGATTATTTCCATCAATAATGAAGTCATCAATAATCCAGATTTCTTCTTTTTTGCCTACAAAGAAAAGGGGAACATTCCTATTACACCTAATACCACTATTATTAGAAAGCAGAGTAGTAGCCAGTATTTATGGATTACATTGAGAAGAGGGCGCTTAAGGAGTGACTTCACTATTATCATTTTCCATGAAAATAGTCCCCATACTGCTCTGCACTCTGACCCTACAGAATTAACTTCTATTCCTCTAAAATTTACAGAAGTCACAGCAAACTGAAGAGTGAAAAACCTGTGTTGAGCAAGTATTTTCTGCTTAAATCACATTTACTTAGAAACTCTAGCATCGATGTCTTCTTTAATTAAGATTCATCTAAATGAGCAGTTGCTGAAGAGTCCAAGCAGCCTAAAAGGATTATTTCATTCTACACCTTTTTCCTCGCACTCAGCAGCATGTATTTGCCTGGCAAGAGCTCTTCGAGAGAGAAGGAAACCGAGTGACCATCTCTCCAATGTATTATGGATTCAAATGTGTTGCAAAATTGGTGCTTTCAGACTGGAGAGGAAGGATTAGATTGCCAGATCTATTGTGTAACTGGTTTTTTAATCTATTTAAAAGCCTTTGTGCTGATCAGAGAAAGTTAATTGGCTTCTTTGAAATGAGATTCCTACATAAGGATAACGTTTGCAAGAAAACTTTAGTTCAATGCTGTAGGCAGGACCCATGAGAAGGATGAACTGGATTCTTAGGACCAGATTTGAATTTGCTTTTTTATTAAGAGGTGCGCTAGGTATTTGCCTGTGTGGAATAAATCTTTGCTGTATTACTGTGTCTAAATGATTGCTGGAATTCTTTAGAGCCCTTAATGTCAGCTCCTGCTAAGAGATGTGCTCAGAGTAACTGAGAACAGAGGAGAGCTGGCACATCCCCTGTAATCAGGAAGAATGAGCTGCATTCCTCTTGTGCTTTTCCACAGTCCTTTACAATTTAATCAAACGATTAACTGCTCACTACATACTCTTTCTAAATGCGTTTTTAATGCCTAGTTAATTCTGAGCAAGGTAGGCCCAGTTCCCATTTACACTTGGGACACTTGTATAATTGGAGCATTTTAATGGGGCTTCAGTGTAAACTACAATCAGGTGCATTAAAAATAACGAGGGCAACATGAGTAAAGTTAACTTTATTGGTGTTGCTTGATCTCCTAGTCCCTGCAGAACCAAAGCTGATAGTCTTCTGCATGCAGTTAAGGGGTATTGGGTTAAGGTCCTTTCACTTTAAAGCATACAGCTGCTTTATAAAACAGTGAACATAATCCTGTGATAATTTTAATTCAAGAACTTAAAATATAAAGAAACAAGATTTAAGAGTCTCTATTCTGGCTGAATCAAAAAATCTAGCCTTTTACAGATGCTGAGCTGCGCAAGTGTGGACCTAGAGTCCCATGGGTGTCTCATTCTTACCGTTGTTGTAAGGTTGCCAGAGCCTGAACCGCGTCACATTACTTTGGGCTGCATAGGGCAGAGGGACGTTAATAAAGAGGACATCCGTAGTCTGTGTGAAGTAAAACTCATCTATCAGGTGCCAGGTGATGCCACCATTGGCAGAATATTGCAGCAGGAGGGAATGAGACCTCTCGGGGGTGCCTGGAGCAGAGAGGACATGCATTTACATTCATTATAATCTGGCTTTAAAAAGCACCAGCTCAAAAACACTTCTTCAAGTGTAAGTACAATTAGGTTATTCTGACATGTATTACAGAGTACGGGCTTGCTTTCACATCAATTTAAACTGTTGAGAGGTTATATATGTATTACACATACACCTTCCTGTGCTTTCCCTTGCTGGTCTGAAAATGCTATACAAATTAGGGGCTAAATTTACATGGCTTTTCATTATATGTATGGTTGCAGTTAATTTACTTAGATGAGACACTAGCTCAGTGTTATAATTTTTTAGATTAGAACAAATCAGCTCCTTCTACCACAGATATTTTTCAGTAATTCAGTACTATATTAATCTGTGTTCAACATTAGGGAGTTTGTTGAGAATAAATCCTGGATCCAGGCCTAGGACTAGCAAGCCATACAGATTTAATGTGAAAAAATTTCTCCTGGAGTTTCACTGCTTTACCTCTTGTGGGTCAAATATCAAAATTCAGCTTTGAGCCTTTGGCTATTCCTGCCTTTCAGAATGATATTTTTACTCATCACATTTTTTAATATTTTGGCAAGAATCATCTGTAGAAATATTTCCAAGGCATAGTTTTGTAAAAGAAGTCTTCACAAAGATTTTGCTTTTAAACATGAAGTATTGGGCATGTTAGAGTTTCAGGGCATGTTATGTTGTTGGCTGCTATTGTTTTATTTCTTTTCCAGAAAGTACTTAAACAATAGTAATAAATAGCCAAAGATATATGATTACATGCCTATTAAAGGGAGTCAAACTTAATTCAGAAAGAGCTACATTTTCACTTGGCCATACAGAGATTTGGTTAAGATATTTTTTAGGAAGAAAGAGGTGATTCAAAACTATTTCATGCTGTCCTTTGGCAAATGACGAGTCAGTTGGGGTCCAGTCCCAGAGTGCTGAGCTTCCTGCAGAAGCTATGAACAACTTCCACCAAAGGGAGTGGGTTTTTGCATGTTGAGGGTTCAGCCTTGAAGCACTGGTTCTACAAGCGATGCGGGGGAAAACTTCTGAGACTGTGTGGGTATGATTCAAATGCTCAGGTAGGTTAATGTTTCTCCACCATGTCACTCCTGACTGGAATAAAATTATTTTGTGAGGCCAGAGATGGCAGGGGCTTGGAGTGGGGTAAGACTAAATCATTGGCTTGAACATGCTCATCTATAGAAACTGTTTCATGCTTGCTACACCAACTTGTAAATTTGGCTTGCAAAGCCTGATTATTCTTTGTACGCGATTAAATAGAATGATGGGGTTTTATTCATCTTTATGATACTTACTAGGAAGCCAAATGGTAAGAGCTTTTAGTGCTGTGGACTGAAACTTGAAAAACTCTGTAGTTGCTTATCTGTCTCTTGAGTAACCTACTACAGGCACCATTTTATGGTTTTAAAAACTGACAAATTCATTTTTCCCCAACATACTGCAAAATATCTAAAAATCTTCAGCTATCTTGTTTCTCTTCTGCTCAAAAACTGTACTAGCTGTGCTGTTTTTGATACCACCACAGTTTATTCTTTTACTGCACAGATGGCCATGTAGGCTGCTAGCAAGGTAGGGATGATGCAGAATCTCAAACAAATTCCCATATTATCTACAATAAACTGATGATCATGTGCACTGAAGTTGAAAATGTAAATCCATATTCTTTTCTGTGATGCTACTATGTATGAATAAGCTTAGAGAAGTGATAGGAAATCAACAGTGATCTTACCTTTGGCAATAAATTTAAATGAAAACTGGATATACACGGTATTGGTGCAGTCTAGATCTCTTGAAATAAGCATTCTCAATCCTTCCTGCAAATACAGAATATACAGTGTGAATCTTCGTTCCCATTATCGAAGATGCTCTGCAGTTTACTATTGTTTGGAGGTTGTCTGTTGCTGACTGCTGGTGGTAGCAAGAGAGACTTTCTCCCAGGCAGAAAATGGGGACAGTGATAGCCTTGGCAAAATGAGCCACCATAATGGAAAAGCCTAGATATAGGCGCATGTCACCACTAGAGGCACAGCTGCATGGTCAGATACAGGCACAGGTACAGCTTATTCAGTTCTTGCTCTGAACCACTGTGATGTGAGCTGATGTGCAAGCGCTGACTTATTCAGACACTGAACCCAAACTAGTATACTTCTTTTGGGGCAAACAGTACAGTAGCCAGGAACCCTGATTTCCAGGCAGGAAGACTCCTCTCTAGGAGCTCTTTTCTGTGTCTCAAAAAATATTTTGTACAAATATCCTCTTCTGGGGCAACCTCTTGGCTCAGAGCAGTAAGCAAAGGGAACAGACAGGAAACATCATTGTGGCCCCTAAGGTCCTGTCCGTCTCTATAGATGAGCTCAGCGTTGTGTGGATCCTGGGACCAGAGCCAGTCACCGTTCTGCAGAGATCTGGCAAACCACCTCTCAGAGCTTCCCTCTCTCTCAGACCCATTCCCCCAGGGGAACAACCTGCAGGAACAACCAATCCAAGTTTTAGACAATTCAAATCCTGTGATTTGTGATTTAGATGTCCTAAAGAGGTTTAACTGAAGTCAATGTTTTGCAAAGAAATATTTTTAAGGAATTAATTTCTACACCAAACAATATTAAACTTGGCTTTTTTGGGGCAACTGAATTCACAGTGTCAAATGAAGACTCCTGTGCGAGCTTAAAATTTGTGTGCTTCTGTGAACGAAAGTCTTTCTATTGAAGTGTTTTGCTGAAGAACTGAGAAGTTTGGAAAATATGATATTTCCTGGTCTTTTTTAATCCGTAATGAACAAAAAAATCGTTAAAGAGCTAGAAAACTTCAAAACGATAGAATTAAGTAAAACACAGGCTAACTACATAAATATTGGTTACATAGGCTATAGTTCTGACTATTATGTATTATTGAAGATACTAACAAGCCAATCAGAGGAGTTCAAGACACAAACCCAAGTGATTGTAATGTGTACTATATTTCCAGAACGCTCACTTGGCTTCAAGAATCTCAGCTCAGAGTTTCATTCTTTTCCTTTGATGATTAAGGAGCAATTTATACCACAAATTAAAGTAATAGCCAACAAAGAGATGAAACCCATTTTCTCATTAAAACCAACTGTGACCACCATGGTGCATATTTAGTGCAGGAAAAGACAAGAAAAATAAAAATCTGAAATTCTAGCCTAAAGACTTTGACATAGACATATTGGGGGGCAGTGGGGCACAACAAAAAAATTACTTTCTGTTTTTAACTCTACTGGGTTTTATTCATTTTTTCAATGTAAGTAATCTCTGACCCCTTTAAAAATGAGAGCTGTTCCAGACTTGATGGTGTCACCATTCAGGTTTCCCCTCTCAGCACCGTAGACCTCAGGCCAAAGGTCTGGATGCAAGTTACCGTTGAAATCATCCTTCAGGACAGATGGCAGAGGAATGACAGGCACACAGTATGGACCACCAAAGCCTCTGTCACACCTAGCAACAAAATGGGAGGAGAAGGTGTTATCCATGTGGCCCAGATAAAAGACGCCATCCTTTCTACGAAGCAGGTTAAGCAGGATGCTACTTACACACAACGACCTACATCACAGATACCATGGCCTGAGCACATCCAGGGGCACCCTGTAGCGAGGACCACATTATCAATAGCCCAAGAATCAACACCAGAAGCGTAGTTGTACTGAATCCATCTGAACCGTGTTCTGGGAGAGCTAGAAAAAATAGAGTGAATGTAGTTCAGGCTACAAAATATTTGCCCCACAAAGTGCTAAATAATAAAGAAAATCTCATGGAGTTCAGGAGAAGAAAAACATATCAATAAGCATGACTCTCTGTATTTGGAAAAGATTCATATTCATGTTGAAACTAGACGTTTCAATTTCTCAGGTTAGTTCTTTAGGCAAAATCCCAGCAGATTCTAGAGGAAGGTGCTGAAAGTGAAAACCAAGAAAGTCAACGTTGCTGGTCAGCAAAGTTGTTGAGCAGAAACTATTAGCTACATTAGCATTTGGCAGCTCCACATGCTGCTAGCAGAGTTAAAACAATAGAATTGCTTCAGCAAACTAAGAAGTAATATATGTTCATTTATACTAAGTGTCGTGTAAGGAAAAAACACGGATTACATATTCTAGTATATATATGTATAACAATGTATGAGTATATATGTACACACATGCACATGCATATGCATTGCTGTAATTGCTGACTGCCTTGTTCTCCTCAGATGAGAAAAGTATTTTGGAAAAAAAGTCTGTCAAGATTCTATGGGTTAGATTATCTTGGATTTGTTCAGGCAGGAAATGTGCTGTGGAGCTGATCCTGGAACAACGCACAGAGAATTGCCCTCAGACTGACAGGATCGGGATATCATCACATTTGAGAAGAATATTCTTTGAGAGAAGATGCATGGTCCTTTGGAGCTAACCATGGAATTAGAAATCAAGATGTGAAACCCAGTGCCAGTTTATTTACTGTGTGTCCATTTTTACCACTGTATTTTCTGGGTGGTGAAATTTACAGAGGTAACATGTAGGGTGCTTTGAAGAATTACAGAACTGTTCAGAATAAGGGTAAGCAATATTATCATCATCTGTTATTTCTAAACTAGAGCATGGTTTTATTCAGAGAGACAGATGCCAGCATATCTGCCGTGTCCTTTTACAACAATGGGATATCACTAGGAGGCAGGCAGAACTCTCCTCCCGGTCAAAAGGGTGGAGGTGGCACATCCAGTAACATGTGTTGTGACTTGCTGAATGACATGACTGACATGCCTAAATGTTGGATGACAACTTATATGCAATGACAGAAAATACTTCTATATGAAAGGATGGGTCAGGGCATTAATTCTTGCTTCTTATTGGGTAAATGTTAGAAAAGCTTGGTTTAGCATTTCTGTTCTTGCTGTCATAGATTATAGGCAAAACTTAAGAATTCATTCATCCAAAGTTGTTGCTTCCTTAAGTTCCTGCAGTTCACATTATATCTGATGAAATATTTTGAAGTCAAATTTAAAATTCCGATGGCGTGACAACACACATTTAATAATTTAAAAGACATGCAGAAAATTCCCAAGCTGGGGGATGTTTGCTCAAATTAGATCAGCAAAATCTATATCATGCTAAACAGCCAGAAGAGCAGTGCTTACTTGGTTGCGGGTGGGAGGTAGACCGTGATTCTCTTCCAGTTTTGGAATCTTTCTGAAGTGTAGATGGAGCTCTCAGTGTAGTGCTGACAGCCAATGGTTGGAGGGACGCACTCCTCGGTCACCAGGTGCCAGTCTCTCCCGTTGTTTAAAGAATACTGCAGGTGAATGCTGTGGGAATTACTGTATGGCTTGCTGCAACCCATGCTCAGCTCAAATTGCAAGAAAGTGGAGGCTGATACATGGAAGTCCCAAGTCTCAGCATAACGAGGTTTTCCTAAGAAAAGAGAATAAAAAAATAAAAAGTGTACCTAATGCATATGCTTTTGGTAGTCATTCATATTTGTTATTGGTATTTTCACTTTTTTTTCAGCTTTTGCTTCCTTACAGGTTACCGTATACTTGAATTTGTGTATAACCTCCCGTCTTGTAAAAACTTCACCCACACATCGTTTATAAAATAGGCTCATACAAATGTAGAAATGTTTGGTGATACATACCAATGTTTTCACTGAACATCAGAGCTGTATCCATGGACAGGCAATCAATGTCTACTTGACCTCCTTGTATTCTGTACCAGCTTGCTTGTAAATCCACAGTTCCATCAAATTTATCCTGGAAGCCAGTCTGAGAGCTGTCATTCATCCCTATAAGGACATCGTCCAAAGCCCACTGAGCTGAATGCTTCCCTATAAAAAGCAGAACAGGCAGGTTAGTGGAGTCCCTGGTACTTATTTTTTATGCCCACATCCTGTGTTCATGCAGACTGAGCACTGTTAAACAAGACTAAAATGTTGCTCAAGGATGAACCTGGACTCTAGAGTATGTTTCTATTTCAGAAAAACACAGGTATTTCCCTCGTCATTTCTCAAGCTTCCGTGCCTTCATGTGCCACCATGTGCTCTCCCTGTTTTTGAATGAGACACTCCTTGAGCATCTAGATTGGGAATTTTCATTTTATGGGTCGTAGCCTTCCTGCCACTTCCCACAGCTAAATCAGAAAGACCTCGGTCTAGTTCCCAAAGTACCTTTTGTATGGAAGAGAACAGTACACAGAGGAAAACTCGGAAGGCTCTTGATACAGATGATATTCATAGAAGTGCTCTTCACCTTCTCCTTCCTGGAAACCTCTCTTATGCTCTCCAGCCTGCTGCCATCTCATCATCCCCAGCCCATTTCTCCAGCCCTTCATTTCTATTCACCTTTCTACTGGCATGCTGAAAATGCCATCTTTCTGTACAATCACTGCCCTCACAGGAGAAGAAGGAAAGTCTTGACAATAAATTGCGAACTTACAGCTATGTGCCAGGACTTGTGTCTTTACACTAGGAAGAACGTGGTTCATGGCTGAGAGGGCTACTCTGCAATGAGTTATGGCAGATAGAGGACAATCTATGAAGCAGTTAATCTCTGTAATGAGGAGTGGTTGTTTCCTGTAGGCACTGGTATGGAAGGTGGTATTTCAATCTCCAGTCATAAACTCTCCCTCTTACTGGGAGCCACAGGACTGCCATCAGGTGGTCTCAGAGTGACTGCTCTTAGCAGGGACAGATGTCATCCAGGTGTCTCCAGAGCAAGCGGTCATGGGCAGGACACAGATAGGGAGAAATGGGTCTGGCATTGCACCACTCACCAGTGTGAATGATCGTGGCAGAATGATGGCCTGTGCTGCACCTGTTGCTGGTCAGCATTTTTCCCGCATAAAATGGCTTCTTAACAAAATCAGATCCCTTTTGCCTTGTCTACTCTCTTGTCTAGTGAGGGTAGTTAACTCTAGCACATACATCGTAAGAAAAGGTACAAATAAAAAACAGCCATCAAAATGATAAATGATATCCAAGAACTGCATACCATAATTACCTGAATGTAAGCTGTGTGCTTCTCTCCCCAGGGAACTGCTGTTAAAATGTACTTTGCCATATTTCTAAATATCACCTTAGATTTCCTGCAGGGGTCCGGGAGCTGCTGCCTTGCACAAAGGCGAGACACTTCATCAGGACACTTTCAAAAGCGGTGACTTGCCCTTGCACAAGGTGGGAGCTCTCACAGCACCTACAGGTATCAGTCAGCACCAGGGTTTTACTTTCAGCTGAGGAGGTGGGAAGGGACTGAGTGCACTTTGGAGATGCAGCAGAAGGGAGGTGCTGGGACACCAGAAATTATGGGGATCGGGGGTCCTGTTTTGGAGTGTGGAGATACTAAAATAGCGAGATGGGAACAACCTGCTAGGCAGATTGAAGGCCAAGTTATGTCTCGTTTTACGAAACAGAGAAAAAATGAGATAAAATGTGTAAGCCATTTTGCCACCCAGGTCACTCTATACTCCGGTAAATCCCTTCATCTTGTTTAGGCTTTTCTGTGTAATATTCTTTGCCCTCCCCTCTTTTATCTCTCAACATCTTTGATTTAAACTTAGATCTTAAACAATTTTACACTTAAGCCCACTATTCTGCTTGGTGCTATAAAAGCAAGTCACATTTGCAGTGTGGCTGAGGAAAGCCTAAATATACTCTTGCAACACCCAAACTGTTCACCATAGTGTATTTTTGGTAAGCTGAGGTTTCTGCAGAACATGTCCATACTGTGGAGCATTGACATGTGGGTTGTGTAAAGCTGCTTAATGAATTTTTAGGTTGGCATTGCTTACCGTGTTGTGGCTGCCACCAGCGGAAAGCAGTGGCAGGGGTTTTGGCCTCCCGAGGTAAGTCTATCGAAACAACCTGGGGTTCCAGGTATGACATGAAGTCCAGCTCTCGCAGCAAATGCCAGGTGATCCCGTTATCATTAGTGTATTGAACGACAAGCCCTGTATTTAAAATTAACAAAGGCAGTTAGTCTGACTGTATAGAGCAAAGGGGGGGAACTCTTCAGCCTGTACTCAGGAGCTGCCAGCTCCCGACGAGTGCACGTCACTTTTGGCATCTCCCCTACCCTTTTGGCATCTCCTGGTCCAGGAGCATTTTGTGGACAATGTCCCACTGCAGAGGTGATGCAGGCTCACCAGCTGCCACACGTTACCTTGCTAGTCTTCACCAGATTCAAAGGATCCAATCTTTTACAACCTCAGTGAATCTAAGGATTGTACCACAGAAACCATAAAAATAATGTGACTTCTTAATATATTCAGTGTTTATTTCATATTGGGTATCCTTGCAGTTTGTGTGGGACTCTAAGCTCTAATTTTGATAGCTGTGGTCCCAATATGGGTAGTTCACAATGCTCATGCTACCCATGCAACCTCACAGCATCCTTAACAGTTAATTATCATAATATTTAGATAATTTAAAATAGTCTTCATATCTTACACAGAGTATGGCAAATACTAGGACTTAGCAGAATTGTGAAGTAACTTATGAGCTCATTAGAAGGGTTAGTGCAAGAAAGCAGCACTTCTTATATATATTTCTTCTCTTAAAACTCTTTTATACTGGAGTACATTCAAAGATCATGGATTTTCTTGTGTCTTATACGGGTGCCAATCAGAGGAGAATCAAACCCTCACTGTAATCTGTGCTGAAAGATGACAGTTCTGAGTCAGTATCTATGTTAATGGCATACGTCAGAAAACAAACCACTGATGTTAAATGATTTATACTGAGAGGAAAATGAGGTTTTCTCATCTACCAGATCTCAGTGATCTGTCTTCATGCAACTAGACAACTTTACATGGGGAATCCACTCCCAAAACTCTCCTGATGCTTCCCAAATGCAAATATTAGCCCCCTGCTTCAATAACTCTGAATCATGTAGGTAAAATAAGAGGGCATACAGCTGAGCAAGATTAATTTCTTTAGTCTAAATATGTTTCCAGCTGTAGCTTTATGATTTTGTATTCCAGGTAAAACAAGCATGAGATTGGGTTGGAAGGCAAACTTTTACTACACCACTGGTGCATGTGAGAAGCTAAACAAGTTTTCGGGTGCACAACTCTTCTTCAGATCAGAAATGGAAGTTGCCCACTTCATCCCGAACTTGAATTTTATTCCTTTTATTTCAGATCTGAAGAAAGTCCTCTGTACTTGTAAATTTACCTGTTTCCTAACACTATCAAGTAGTCTAAGAACAGCTATTACACCTCTTCTTGCAAATGTTGTCTTAAACCATCACAGCTCCAACAAAGTTACTCCTACTGACAGATCTCCATTAGGTTTGGTGGAAATCAGTGTAAATATAAATGTTGAACAGAAGCAAATAGCTTTCTGCACTATTTATGAAAACTGAACAGTTGGTCGGTTCATGTTAAAAAATGAAACAATCTTTTTGATGTTGTAAAGGCAGAAAAAGGCAAAAACACTTTAGAAGACTCCAAATACAAAAAGCCTATTACAGGAAAAAGAGAATTTACCTTCATTCCTGGCTCTTGGTCTGTTGCAGGAGTTACCAATAGCCTTGCTTCCAATTTGTACATAAAATTGAACTAGCCTGTTAAAAAAACCAGGGTAGAAGTGTAATTATCTTCTGGTAGCACAAGATGAGTCAGGTTAACTCTCCTCTCTTAACTAATGTGGCATTTTCAGTTAGGTCACTTTTCCAGGCTTATTGATCAGGTAATGTTCCCAATGAAATCAAGTATTGACATAGTAAACAGTGGAGGACCCAAGACTGAAGAAGAATGTGTGGTTTATTGCTCCTGTGCCTAGTAAATGTGTTGTTGGACTGAGAGGCAGATTTTAGCACTTCCTTCTTTCACACAAAGATGCAAAAACTCCAAAATAGGTAGATGTGCTCCTCACAACAGATCTTACCTTGGCCTCTTACAACTGGACAGTGTTTTAAGCTTTAAAATACAATATTAGAATTTTAATAAAATTATTAAATCCTCACTAAACAACCAGTCCCACCATTTTCAGTGAAAAGAGTTTGTGGGACATTTTGTGAAGTAGACCCTTTGATTTTGAAGCAATAAATTCTGATTTCATTGAACATCTTCTTGTTCTCAGGTCATGAGATGGGGGAAAAAATATTCCTGATCTGCCTTTCTTGCAACCTTCCGTATAGTTTGTGCTTTTATCACTTCCCTACTTTTTCCTCCCCCTTTCCATGGTAAACCATGGCAACCTTTTCACCTGTCTCTCTGCTTGACAGTTTTTCCATAACCATTTTCTGCAACCCTGCTAAAGCCGCAACATCCCTTTGAGACAGTGCTGCTGGTTTCATTGACAGAACTTAGGCTAAGCCTGGAACATCCCTATCTAGCTATATTTGAATTAATAATTATCCCATCCTTGTGCTCCAAAATATTGCCAGTTTTTTCCCAGTCTACAGTGCTGCCCTGGTATCCTGCTGAACTGATAGTTTTAACAGTGACTTTGTGGTATCAGATTAGTTCGTATTTCCTCTTAGATATGCACTATTGTGCTGTATAACAGGAATTTGTTTTAATTAATGTCCTGCTGCTCAGTCACCAAATTCCGTTACATGTCTGATATTTGTTTCACTGTAATCTGATCATAACCCATGTAAGGAGCATTGAGATGACTGACAATGCCATTGCCCATTCATCTACGCCTTCTTCACAGGTTGTCTGCATTGCATGCCTGAAACAGTGCCTGAACAGAGCAGGGAACCTGGGCTCGTCCCCATGCTGAGCGTTTGCATGCTGAAAGTTGGTGATGCCATTCTCCTTCTTGTTTCCTCGCCAGTTTTTGATTTAGGATGGTGCCTGCCCGTTGTGTTATAACTACTGGAGTACTCGCTGATGTGATGTTTTGATGAAGCAACTGCTTGTCCCTTGTGCTGGGGGTGCCCTCATGGAGCGCATAGGGAGAGATGGGGTCATTGCCAAGCAAAAGTTTTGGAGGAAAAAAGAATACAAATCTATCGGAAATCAGGCTTCATTAGTTCTAATGCTTGTAGAGAACTTCTTTATTTTAAATACTTATTTTCAAGGTGAATTTGTGTCTCTGTGTGAAGAAACAAGGCTTGATTTGCCACTCAAATAACTCCCCCCAAGGATAACTCTTTTCACTTTCTGGGTTTTGGTTCTAATTTGTAGTGACACCAGTAAAATCACAGACAAGCCACAGGAGTACAGTCAGAGTCAGTATGATGCAGATAGGACTCCAATTTCCCTCACCCACTGCTACATACACATTGTCATGATCCTCTTCTGGTTCTAAACCCAACCACTCTTCAGGTCTGTTACTGAAATCGCTATCTCCTATCGTGAGATATTTTGTATGTCCATAGGAACTAGGACAAGATGGAATATACTCATCTGTCTCATTAATAATACAAAACCGTAGATGGCCCAAGAACAGACAGCCTGACAGTATTACACTATTTAGCCAGGTAGACCCTATTGTTTGCTGCAGCTTTGTTGTCTGAGACAGTATTCAGGCAATAAAACACTAGACAGCAGCCTCAGAGGTGAAAAGATTTACAGTCCTAGGATGAAATTCTCTTTTATGCTTGCCAAATGCAAAGTCTGATGAAAAGCAAAAAACAAAGGCAAAAAAAAATCCTTTCTGCAGAAGGGTGAATCAGCCCATCTGATCTGCAAGCATTTGACCCAGACCAGCTCTCTGGGATGGTTGCACAGCCATTACCGACAGAGTCTGCAATGCAGACGGGAGCCAAGTCAGCTAACAAGCCAGATGTCACTGCCTGGAAAAAATATATATATTCTGTGATTTTTATCTAGCTGCCAGGTAGGCACTGTGTGCAAATGCTCTCACTGAACAGATAGTGAAGAGTGTCATAAGGGACAGGCCATCAAAAAGGGAGGCAGTAGCTCATCAGTAACTGAAATCCATCCCAGTATCATATTGTCAGTCAGGAGGATGGAAATAAGGCTGGTGAAATTGTGCCTTTGGTGCACTGGGCCATGCAAAAGGGAAGGGATGGAGAGACTCCAGGGGGTTTCTGAAGTGTAGGGCAAAGAATGGTATGGGTGAAATGAATTTTGACACTTCAGGTCTGTTAGTGCTATGGAATGTTCTCCTGATGTCTGTGATAAAAGTCTAGTCAATTATATAAAGGATTAAGGAGACAATAAGATAAACAATCCTAAGATTATGATAGCACTTAATGTACAAGCTAAACATCAAGTGCTTGTTTACAATCCTTGGCTTCAGGGAGTAAGCTTTAATTTTAAATGCTCTTAGCACAAAACCCAAGTTTGGCGGTGCCCTGCTGAGCTTCTTCCCTGAACAGCACCGCGCACCTTGGGCTGGCAAACCTCCACCCCTTCGGAGCAGAGCGAACTGGGAGCACTGACCCCCCAAGGACCCCACTCCTCTGGGAAGAGAAGGGCAAGGGAGAAAAGGGTCTTTGTACTTCTTAAAAAATAGAACAAAAATTCTTTACATTCCTTACATAAAATTTACACTTGGCAGACAAAAAGCTGTAACTGAAGCAAGATGACAGGGAATATGCATAGGTAGATCTACAGGAATTCAGAATGAAAGTAAATCTTTAATGTCTCATAGTATTTTTCAATTTTTTGCTCTTCCATGCCTGATTTAATGAAACAAGATCTTAAAAGGTCTTGAAAAACACTATTAACCTGAAAAATAAGAAGCTTAAAAATCTACTGCAGGAGTTCAGCCTTCCTATTCGCAACCTTCAAACCACATATCTAAGGGTATGTCTTTCAAGGCATATTTTCCTGCTGTTTACTCAGTCACCTAAACCCCCAACCAAAAAACCCACACACAAATCAAAGATAACTGTGCAGGGGCTAAGATGACCTCTAATAACATAACTGAATTCTATGCAAAGCATTACTGAATGCAAAAAATAATACCAAAATAGGAAAAAGTGCTTCTCTCTAATCTCCTCCTTCAAGTGACATTAATTTTAGCTCCAATAACAGAAAAAATTTCTAGGCTGAGGAATTATTTTCTTTTTAGGGTATAGGTCTTTCAGTTAACCCTCCATACTCTCACAAACTTCGTTTGCCTTTGCTTCTAGGAAAAAAGACCCAGTTAATGTTACAGATGATCTGAAACATTAAAGCATGATGCACCTGTTCTAAGCAAGGTGTCTGAAGGCTGGATCTCTAAGTCTTATGTGATCAACCAAGATTCCCTTTATAATTAATGACAAAAATACATGCTTCCGAAAGACAAAGCACTGGCCGTCACTAGCCCTATTTTAGGATGAGTTGCATTGCCCTTTTCAAGTAGCTGTTTCTTTCCTTTGAGCATAAAAGCAGCCTGGGTTCATTGCTGTAGTCTGATGAGTCCATGTTTTGGTCAAGCTACATGAGATGGATCCTACCCTTGAGCACACGTGTGGCTGTGGAAGCTGAAAAATCAATACTAGTCCCATTTGCGTTTGAGATGACTGGTGCTTTTGTTCTGTCTAGCAAACAGCCCAGGGACGTGGTGTCAAACCTGACTTGTTCAAGAAAGTTAGGCTTCTCACTGTGATGCTTATAAAAAAATTCAGTACTGGTTTATTTTGACAAAATGATCAGTCGCAACAGGAGAGCAGCTCACACAGTGAGCATGTGCTCAGGAGAGGGATCTTAGTTGCTCTTATCAGGTGTCCCTCTGAACATTTACATTTTTGGGGCAGTCTTGAGACATTAGATGACCATGTTCTCATGCAAAATGGAAATAGTGATAGATTTAAAAAGTCAAGAAAGAGCGTTGCTGTGGATTTTAAAACTTCTTTTGGCTTTTTAAATGGTACAAGCTCTATAAAAATGGAAAGCTATAAATATGAATATCTGGCATTAAAAGTGTTTTCAAAGTACAGTTAAAGAAAATCCTTTTCTTTTATAAAAAGATTTCTCCAGGAAAGAAGGAATAACTTCAAAAAACCACATTTGAACACAGACTTCTTGATGATGTGGTTACTTCCAATATTATGCTTCATAGGATTAAGAACATGAGATTTAAAAAGACAGTGGAATAGAAAACAAGTGCTCAGATCTTCCCAGAGTTCCAGTGCAAATATGTACTTGTCCAAAACACATTTGTCAAACAATTAATTAATTTAATTATTAAGTAATCTACATAATTCTGTAAATAATTCACATATTTGTCAGAGGAGAATTTGTCAGACACACAGGGGACAGAGGAAAGGCAGCTGGTGCTGTGTCACTCGGTGCTGGGGAGCAGCTGAGGCTCTCCCCAAACCTGGAGCACCCCTACTGCCCTGAGGAGCATCACTTGGCTGAGCTGGAGGATGGTGGCAGTAATTTGTGGCCAATCTTTGCTGAATGATCTCCCAAATTAAATAATGCAGCAAACCATGGCATTATTTACCCTTGGAGCAGCATTTGTCAGGAGAAATATCTTTTATTAAGCTAACTGATATAATTGTAGGGTGGGCAAGGTTTCAGGTGTGTGATCTCTCATGAGACTGGACAAAGCAGCAGCAGACTCCAGGCTAAATAATGGTTAGAATTAACATCCCTTTGTTTATCCTAATTACATTACATTATGATGATTTGAGAGAAAAAGGGTAATTGCTACCAGTGGAGGAGGATTCAGTGGTAGCAGGGAGAGGGGTGAAGGCTTGTTAGCCTCTTGACTACACAGAAACAATTCACATTCCGGTTTTTTACACTTCTGACAAGTGGACTAATTCACAACATCTGGCAAGTAAACGACAGCTCATCGTTACGCCATCAGCGTGCCTGCAATTCAGTGCAGTCGGGGGAAAGGGAGTTTTTCTGTCTAGCTATGGGCAGAGTCAAGTTTTGTGCAGTCTCAGGACCACACCTTCTGCCTGTCCATCTAGAATACAATGAAAACCATCTTCTCAGAAGGATAAACAGTTCATATTTTCTATGCTGCGATTCCATTCCATTTCTAACCCAAGTATTCTCTCTTGAGAAAAGGAAGTAGTACACCAGAATGAACAAAAAGTAATTTCTCTGACTTCAAGATTTCTTCTACAAGTTGCGATTACCAGAAAAACATTTCACACCTTCTCACATCTATACTTGTAATAGCGGAGAGAAGGCAACATGAATACACAAACAACTGTGAGAAGGAGCACTGAGGGTTGACCTGATATTTGTGGTGTCCAGGGGAACAGTCCTCGCCTCCCTTTTGCCAGGTCCATTGAAGTACAGAGATTTTCCGTCGCTGAGCACGCCACAGCCTGTCCCAACCTGACCTCCTGTAATCTTGTACCAGAGAGGGCTTAGCTTCCTCTCGAACCTGTCGAACATCTCACTGTGATTAGGCACATTAGACACACAGGTTCCGTGCGATGCTTCAAGGGGGGAAAAAAAAAAAAGGGGGAGATACTTTGGTGAAACTGTGTTGAACAGAGTAAAGGTCAGACACAGTACATCAGCAGATGGTTCTGTTGCATCCACATATGAGAAAGTAACGGGCTTTTCTAAGAAAATGCCCTGACGACAGAATGGTACCTCCCTAAGCCTTCTTTATCAATTTTCGTTGGCAGAATAAGCCTTCTTCCTCTAAACTCTAGAAGGCTTATTTCACTAGGTGAAAAACAGCCACGCTTTATGTCGATAAGGCGTTTTATGCAAACAGAAAAATATTATCCTTTTATTTTGTTTTAAACAAATTGAACAAAAGATGTTAGCTTACTGCTTTGTTGGTATAGAGGGTTGAAAAGAGTGCAGCGTGCAACTGGTTGTGTCAATCACTGTTTTTTTTTCATTGAGTTTGGGTTTTTGTGTTTCAGCGTAAAATCTCCTGAAACCACAAGTGAGCAGAATTTTCCACAGAAGGGCCTGTCAGAACATATGTTCACTCCTGGTCCCATGCCATCTGATGGCCAGGGGACTCAAAACCAGCAGCAATTCTTTTGAAGATGATCCAAAGGATTTTAAGCAGACTTTTTATTTTCTAATATTTTATTTTGTTTTCTCTTCTATCACTAGTCCCTTCCCCATTCCCACAGATGGTGATGTTCAAAGATTGCGATTGCCAGAAACACCACCGGCGCCCGCTGCCTTCAGCTGTTCTGTTTTGCCTGTGCTGAATTTTATTTAACATAATGATAAGATTCTTGCTGGCAGCCCATGAAATTTTTGTCATCATGTTTTTTTCCAGAATGTTGAAGAGGAAAACGAAGATGCTAGATTTACAGCTTCAATTCAGCCAGTGCTTACTGTAACCCCACCTGAAAAGAGCTGTCTTACCCGTGTAGCCCAGGTCACAGAAGCAGACCCCCGAGACGCAGTCCCCGTGACCGTTGCAGTAGCTGGGGCAAGGCTCAGAAATGTAAACGCCGTCTAAGCCGAAAGGAGGCACGCTCTTGTGGGAGCTGCTCTCCTGGATCCAGCGGAATCGAGTCTTACTGTAGAGAAGCAACAACAAAAGGCACAATGCTACTATTCCCAGCTTCAATACCTACCACACACTTTATGTGCTCTTTGTTTGAGATTAAAAGTTTTAGGATTTTCCTAAACTAGCTATTTGCAAATGGGATGCAAATAGATGCCTAGAAAATATTTCTGACATCCTACATTTTGTGTACATCCTTCATTTACAGGTATTTTTTCAAAATTTTTATTTTAAGTTTATTTTGACTTCTCTGGCCCATATCCACCAGTGTGATGCAGAGAACAGATATATGGTTTTATCAAAATGACTGAATGATTAGACATGACTTGGAAGACGCCTTTTGCTACTCAGTTCAATCTAAACTGCTAATTACATTTTAAAATCCCAGAACTCCATTTCCTATGGTATTTATGAAAAGAACTCAGTAATGGCAGTGATGCAGAGTTTATTACAGGATCATATAAATTTGAGTAAAAAACCTTCAATTAATTTGGATACAAGAAAAATCATCCACTTTATAAAAAAAATGGCAAATAACATGTCCTACAGGACATGTGGACAGAAATACAGTTTTTATTCTTGGATGATAACATGAAATTCCTGGAAAACAGTGATCTAATCCTTTGCTTGTATAACTGAAACTGCTCCAGGGACTTCAGTGAGCCTACATGAAGTTACTCCAGCTGACCCACAGCACAGGAAATTTGTTCAAGAAAAAATGTTTTGGTTTTTAACTTTCAATCTTTAACTTTCAGCCAAATCATTTTATAGGACCTCCAGAGGGGAGAACCAATTTAACATATCATTGCAAATCCAATGATTTAACTAAGATCCTCCTTGTAATAAGCCTATTGGGTGTTTTCTGCTGTGCAATGGGATTTGGCAGGTAAGTAGGTGATCACTGCGCTAGTGCTTTGTACCAACGGATGAAATGGGATGCTCTCCGGATAACCCATGAGCTGTGATTTCCGAAGTGACCCACAACACCGAGACCCTCATTGTATTTGCAGTACTTACATTTTTAATGTATTAGCATGAGCTTCTTGTTCCCGATCACATTACTGAACATAATGCCAAACAGATTGCTGCTATTGATTCTGCAGTGCTTGTTTTGGGTAAATCAAATCAGCTGGTGTCAGATCTGTGCAATTTGGCACCTGCTTTTATTGGCTAATTACTGAAGAAAAGACAAACTTGTTATGGTACACGCTGCTATTTTAGCTCCTTGCGACAAAGGCACTGGCTCCCCTGCAACACAATATGCCACGTACTCAAAATCTGTGCGGGGACTGGAGGATGAGGAGCCGGCAGCAGGAGTATGGAGCCGAAACCGGAGGCCAGTGCTGGAGCAGCTGCCTGGAGGCAGAGAGGCAGGAGGCAGCCAGGGGATGGCCAGGGAATAGGGGGACGGCTGCTGGCTGTGCTGGCAGCGCTCGGTGCAGGCAGCAAATCAGAGCAACAAATCAGGTCTGCTGATGGTGTAAGAAAGCTAGCAAGGGGAGCGAGGAATTTGCCAAATCCAAGTAAGTTTGAGAAAAGCCTCCTGATTTCAAGGCTTATTTGTGTCTCCCACTGTCTGATGTTTTCTCATCTGTATTAACCCGATGCTGAGGCCGTGCTCCCAGTTGAGCGCACCTAGCATTCCTCCCTCCTTTGACTTCAGCTGTCCCGGCCACTTTCAATGACAAGGCACATTATGCAGCAGCTCAAATACACTTCTAGAGTTTCTTTGCCCAGTGATAACTGTTTGTGAAATTAATCCTGCTGAAATGGTTTATTTGATTGAAGTGACTTATCACTCTTTTGCTGGTGCCTCTGACCTAACTGATAGGTGTAAAGAGGGTACCGTGATGAAGAGATTGATGCCAAATTAATATGTTCTGTGTTCCTTGTTGGTTTGCATCTTAATTTTATATACTCTTCTGACACTTTTAAAATAGAAAGCTTCTCCCTGTTTTGGAGAGCACAATGTATTTTTCCTAAATGTACTGAATTTTAACACTGGTTTTATTCACAGCTTGCAACTTTTTCCCAATGTAACATCAAAGAAGGGGCAGCTGATTCACAGTTACTACTGGCATCACTGACTTACAATGGACAGTACCTGGCTGCAAGCGACCTGGGGATAACAAGAGTAATTCTTGTCCAGTCCTCAAAGTCTCCTGTGTGATACACGGTTGGCTCGCTCAGCTCCCGGGAGCTTCCCTCGCATCCTTTTGTGCCCGGAGATGCAGGGTAGCAGCCCTCCTTCACAAGTGACCAGAAGAGCCCAGCGTCATGCGAGTACTGAAGCAGAACGGGAGCAGAGCTGCTGTACTGGTTGGTGCAACCAATGTTCAGCTGCAAAAGAAGCAGAGCAACAGATACAAGCTGAAGAAACCTGTACTGTTATTGGTATTTATTGGCTGCAAACCACCTTTGAGTTTTTGGTTTGGGAGGTCTAGCGCTCTGAACACTTGCTTTGAACCTTGCTGGCAAATGGTGACTGATGCTTGGAGTTTATTTGCTATGCATATATGACATTTTTCAGTAAAAATCCCTGCTATCTCTTCATTAAGGTTGCCGGGTTCAGCACACTGAGATGTGCAAAGAACTTTTCAAAGGCCCTGGTGCCTAGCAGGCCACAAACAGCAAACTGTGGCCAAGCACCTTCATACCTGGGAGGAGTGGGAAGAGCAGCATCCTCTGAGGCCCATCCCATGTGCAGTCCAGCCAGCGTGCCCAGAGGACCAGCCTGATTCCCAGGTCCCCCATGCCCTGCCCACAGCCCAGTCACTGACCACACGGCAATGGTGCCTGGGAGCTGATGCTGCAGTTTGGGCCTTCAGAATAGAGCAGAATTGGATGAAGTAGAAAAATGCATATTAAAATGTGAAATGAGAATGTAACCAAGACAAAAATCAACTGCTGATTTGAAGTTTTCAGCTTCATTTTTCAAGCTATCAGAGAAATATTAGTTTTCATGATTTTATTGCAAAAATTCTACTTGAGCTGTAAAATGCAAAATGTAAAACAAACTCATTCATGTAAAATGAAATAATTTTGACAAATTACTGTCTTTGAGTTTATCAATGCAAAATTATTCCAGGAAGCTATTTAAAACGGAATTTTCACAAACTCAGGAAAGTGTTTAACCATATGTTTAAAATTAAAGCACGCAAATAGGACTAGCACATCTATGTGCAGGCCAGTTTAAAAGCTATCCAAAAAAGAAATGAGTATAAATTCCGGCTTTAAATAATAGACTTTATAAAGAAGAACTCACTGTTCTCTGATATATGTTGCTTATATTTTGCATATCTATGTTACATTGCCAAGTGTTTCAGAGATGGAAGGCATAGGGAACATTTTTAAGTATTGCTTTTTTTGACTAAACCATTTTTGAATTGCTGTTGATCATCAAACCTATAGAAAGGAGACTTAGTCACTGAAGTAGACAAAAGTGGTCAAGAGGCAAATAGCATCTTTTCCAGGCTAAACGGTACTTACATATTGAAGTATTTTTGGTTTTTAGACAGTTTAAGGTATAAAACCACAAGCAATACTCACTCAGAAATTGTACTGCAATCCCTCAGCTTGTATAGCATTTCATTAGCATAGCTTTTAGATGAAATGAGATTCTTTTACACATTCCATTATTTCTAACTAACTTTCCTGTTTTAGAACTGTGGGAATTATATTTGAAAAGCTGCCTGTAAACATCTGATCTCTTTAATAATTCCACTTGTAAATTATTCAGTGTCTGTATCCACCAATTATGTAAGGACCATGTATTTGTGGTGAGCTCATTAAAATTGTATTGCAACCAACCTCTAGAATTCACCAATGGGATTTCATTATAAACTCAATAAAATTTTGATTAGGGTTCTGAAACAAGAGCTTGTCAAAGCAAATAAGCTTTCTTTGGAGCCCATATTCTGATGTATTGTCAGACCACTGAAATTTTTGTAAGCCCTTTAAAGAAGAGAATGCTAATTTGAGCCTATATTCATTGACATAATAAAAGTAGATTATATGAAAACCCCACACTTGAGTACAGAGCAGCTTGTAAGTCCTTAAATAGTTTAAAATACAAAAAATGTACGCAAACTACATTGGAGTTTTTGTAGTCACAGAGCCCCAGATGGGATAAATCCTTTTTCCCTTGACAGTACAGTAGCATTTCCTAGTAGTGACTCGAGTATAATGACGGTCACTTCAGCCCACTTCTGAAATGTGTTGAAGAACAACAAGCTTTAAAACTTCTCCAGAGGGATAAAAAAGCTCTGCTGCACCAAGGTTTTGGCTATGCTTTTAGAAAGCAGCATGATATTTTATGCTGTGTGAATTCATACTTGTGCTCTTCACATCTTTTTACACAGTAGTATAATTTATCACCTTGTTTTGAACTGTAGCCCACTGACATCTTGCACATTCTGACTAAGGGCAGTTTTACTGATATTCTGCAGGGATTTATGTTTAAGGAATACCTTGAACTGCAGGACGTATCCAGGCTTCAGAGTTAAATCTCGAGTCACTGCAAACCGATCTCCGTCTGATTTACCGAAGAGCATGGCAGAGGGGGTGGCAGAGCAGAAACTCTCATTCTTGTACATCCCTTCGTTGGCCAACATTAACCATACGCTCAGCTGGTTCATAGGGTAATCAAATGCTGGCTTTTCATAAAAGTTCTGTTAAAAGGGAAAACAAAAGCAACAAGAAGTACTATCACCTTGCACTGTGACTTCAGAATAATTTCCAAAATGATAAATTTTCAAATGTTGCAATTTGCACTTTCCGTCATTTTCCAAAAATTATCATTTCCCAAATTTCTGTCTTGACTTTTTGAGGAGGTAATTACTCCCTCTATTACAAAGATTAGGAGTCTGATGGCTTTGTAAGAGCCAGGTTAGTACCACACAGAGAGACACACAGCTGCATCACTACTGCTGTTACTTTAAATACACCCAATATTTTCAAAGAAAATTGTATTAAAAGAAAAGTCTACCAACAGAGAGGATGGTTCTTGTTGCGTGGGGGTGCCCACAGCCTACTCTCACCTGTGGCAAAGTGGGATTAACCACGGGAATGATGTGCTTCTGCTTCTCTGACAAAATGATGATGTCATCGATGGCCCACTGATCATACCCTTCCCCTGAAAACACGGGCTGCCACCAGCGAAACCTGGTGCATAGTGTCTTGGCTGCAGCCGGCAGCTCCAGATAGACAAACCTGAAGAACAGAAATTCAGTAGAACCTTAGGGAACACAAGTTTGTAAAGAAATGGGAGAAATACCACTGAGCAGGGAAAAGAAGCAGGAAAGCCAGTATCTATCTTACACGTAGAAGTCCCAGAAATCCTCTACGTATCTGGATACTTATTTACACACTGCATATCAAGAAGCCTTCTTTGTCCTTCTTGTCTGTGGAGAATGTAAACTCTTTCAGAAAATGACTATTTTTAACTCTCTATTACTATATTGCCTAGCACAATAAGGAACTGATTTGAACTCTTCAGCTTTGAATTAAACTGTTCAGCTGATCCATGTTCAACAAGTCTTAATGTTCTTCTGGTGCCAGCAAGTAATAGTGAAATATGCTGGCAAAAGTAATTTCTCATTCTCTTCCGCTGGTTGATCCTATTTGTAGACAAAAACATCCTTCTATTAAAATGCAACAGATTATGTAGCAGAGCTATCTGCTGTGGATAAAAATATTTCAGCCCTCTTATATGGATCTTCATAAAAGAACTTGGGGTCTTCTCAGATAGTTTGCTTTATGTTCGACTTAAGAAACACCTTACAAAAATAATGTTCATTAAAAGCTGACATTTCAAAACTAAGCATACTTACTTTAAAAAGTACAATAATTAGTTACTTGTTCAGTCCTATTTCAGACACATTACATATATGCATTTATACATATATTCCTTCTGGTACTCTTTCTTTATACCACATGTTATTTTGTACCATGGACCCTGCTTCACTTGTTGATTAGACAGAGAGAGGTGGAGGAATTGTTCAGCGCTGCAGGGAACCCTGTTTTTCCAGAGGATTCCTTGATTTGTGTGTTCGAAAATAAGCTCTGGACCACATCTGAAGCAGCAGAAAAATAAATATGCATAGCTATATTCAGAAAGGACCATCACTCTTGGTTACTCAGAGGGGCAAATGTTTTGTCTAAAACTAATCCATTGGAGGGTCTAGTGATGAAGGTTTCAGCATGCAGCTTCTGTTTTGGATGCGTGCTGCAATTTTGACAAAGGCTAAACAAAGTTCAATGGTTTTACACTTCCAAGTGCCTAGATCACCTTTAGAAAAGGACAGTTTGCCAAGTTACAGAAGTCCTTCTGAAAACATTGTTCATTGCAATGCAAAATGACAGGATGGGAAGGTAAAATTATTTACACATTGCAAAACATGAACTACAGGTAATAGAAACCATGTGAAAATCTGTGCAGGCAAACACAATTTAAATTTTCACTGACAAGCTGTCTTACAGCAAATTTGAAATGCTGAACTTGACTCCTTCTCCTCCTTAAATATTTCTTTAAAGGACATTTTGTTGTATGTGACATTAATACATGCTCATTAGATGTGAAACCAGAGTCAGAGGAAACGGAAGATTTCTACACCTCTTTTGGGCAAGTTCTATATTTGCTTGCTAACATTTTGCACATGTTAGCATTTTAGTCATGTTTTACATGGGAGGTGAGTGATTGGAAACTTTATATTTTACTTCATTTTTTTTAAGGCCCACTTTCATTAGATTTTTCTTTCCTAGTGACACGAGTTTACTGTGACAGCCTGGAAAAGGTTCCATATAATGATGGCTTTTAAGCATTATAAACTGAGAAATTATTTTTTTTAAAAGGACCAATGCAGTGTGGATTTAATTTAGACCAAAATTATACCTGGGTTTGCTAAAGTCAGAGAAATACATTTCTGCTAGCAGCTGCCAGTTGATACCGCCGTTATTGCTGTACTGCAGCAGCACACCTTCTTCTCTGCTGTCTGGTCTATTGCATGAAGAACTGTCTCCTCCTATCTGGATGTAAAACTGGACAAAATCCACCCAGGCTGTGTCCAAATCCCAGCTTACCAACTGTCTTTTTCCAGCCTAAAATAAAAAGAGTGGAGGGAGGGAAATAATAGTATTAAATATGACACCTTCATTACGAAGAGACAGATTTAAAAAAGTCCAACACAGATGAATACCACGCAGAAAATTGCACAACATGGAAGACACGAAATTTTCTGTTAACATGACGTTTTTTGTCTTTCAGACAATGATTGTGCTTGGCCATCCTTTATGTCTTAATCACTCTGGTGTGATTCCACAAGCATTTTTATTATTACATTTCAACACACAAGGCAACTTCACAACACAATTTCAACACAACTATTTTGCCTCATTCCTTCAAGGTGCTAAGTACCTTTGGAAGACAAAAGGCAGACCCTGGGTGTCCTGAACCAGCTGGGGCTAAGTTTTTAAATATTCAGCTTTTCAATTATAAACCTTAAAGCAGGAAAAAAACATTTCTGAAGTCTCATTTCCCCAGTCAAATCTTGCACTGTGTAGGGTAGCCTGATCCTCTGAAGTTGTGGCCCCTGAAACACCTGTTGCTAGAAGCCCATCTGCTACACAAGAGCAAGGGAGGGGCATTTCCTCTTCAGGCCTCAGGTGAGTAGGATTTGTTCCTACACAAAGCTATGCTCTTTTCCTAGTCAGTGTTGTAAATCAGGAGTCTTTCAACTAAAACCTGTGATTTGGTTTCAGGTTCACCTGAGCATAGGTGAGAGGAAAAAAATAGCCTCGTAAAATTTAGTGAACAGCTTTTCCAAGCATATTTTTGAGTTCTAGCAGGAAACAGCTCTTGGACATTTACTCTGTGGTCAACACAGTCACTCTGTGTATATTGGCAAAGCAAGACAGAACATATTCAGCTAAACAAAAGCTTTCAGGTTTGAGAGCCTTTTATTGTAACTCGAATTATCCCATTCCCCTCTTCCCTGTGTGCACTGCTGCTTGAGGCTGAGCTCATGGGCTTGCACATCAGCAAGCCTACAAGATGCTGACGTGCGATTTGAGGCTGCCCGGGGCGAGGCAGTACACAGGGCAAGAGCGGTGTCTCCGCAGAGGAGACCTGCGTGCCCCATGCCTGGCACAGCCCTGCCCCGCACGGCTCCGTGCCATCACAAGATGCTATAAGTAGGGCAAAGCCAAATATGTGTAGCTGGAGAGGGGATGCAGGAATTATACATCTGTGTTCATTAAAAGTAGCTGCAACCTGGCGCTGTCCCCCAAAACGGAGCAGAACTGGCAACACACCTACTGTTTTTCATTCCTTAAAAAATCGTGGCTTCCTGTCTAACTCCAAGCACAAAAAGGTATCAAAAAGGGAAACCTGGGCAAAGTTAGAAACTGATGCTTATGTTTTAAATAAAACTTACGTTTTTCCCTGTACATCCCTGTTTTTCTCCCTTGTACATCCAAGATCCTCGTGACAAATTTCCAGACAAATTTGAGATAAGCAAGTGGCCTGATCTAGCTAGACATAAGTAACAAGATTTATGAGCTGAGATTTAAAATATCATCTATATTTTTTAAGAAGATGATAGATTAATTTAAATCCCATTCTACTCATCACCTCTTTCCTCTTCCTACCCAGTTCAGGGTAAACCCAGCTCAGATAAATGCCTATTTCTGTCCTGCTCAGAACATTCTGCTTTGCTAGCGTTGCAGCCTGGGTCCGTAGCTCATTTGTAGACTTTACCGAATAGGCCACATCACACTGCTAGACTGATTTCTGTAAGGTGCATGCTTTTGGCTTTGAAATGCAGGTAGCTTACACCACCAATGACAACTAAAACCTGTGAAGAAGAATCCTTTGACTCCTTTGACTTAGGATACAGTCATATTGAATTATGTCTGCTGTTTTGGTTTATTTGTTGGTTTATCTTCAGCTGAGTAAAGCCCTGGTGCCATGCGAGTAAGATGGGCTCAGTCTTGGGTTCAGCCCTGAGTTTCCTGGTGTAGCCTCATGTGGCTAATTCTGGCCAAGGCGACACTGATCATCTCTTGGTAGTTTGTTTTCACAGCTTCTTTTGGAGACCCATGGGAATTTGAAAAGATGATCATCAAATCAAACTAGTAATGGATAATAAAGATGTAACACCCTTGCTGTCCCATGGGCAGGCGTGTCCCAGCTGAACAGATCAACCCGCAGTGGGGCAAGCTCTGGCTGTGAAACTGTGCCGGGTAGGTTTTCCATATCTAGGGCCCACAGCAGCTCTGCCTGCCAAAGGGTTAACCACAGAACCAGGTTAACTGAGAAAGAGCATGAGCAAGGTAAAACCTCAGAGGAATTGCAGGGGCTAATTGAAACAGCTGTGTATTGCAAAGACACCTACGACTGATTAAAATGAGTTGTAAACCAAAAGATAGAGGGTCATCAGAACAAAGCCAGCATTAATTCTGGTATCAGTAATTGATTATGGCAGTAAACAGTAGACATTAAAATAAAAAGGGGCTATTTGAGCAAATGCAAAGAAATTGAGCCTGAGAATATGAGCTCTCAAAACAATACAGAACTGTTGGGCAAGTATAAAAATATTTTTTTATTTTCTACCAGCATGGCCACTAGATGCCTTGAAAAAGATCTAAACAGAAATTAAATAAATCACCTTCTGGTGATGGCACGCAGACTGCTGCTACTCAAGAAATGAATGATAACCTAACCCTTAGAGATCAATAGATAGAAGCCAAGAATTTCTAATTGAGTTTTTCACTCCTCTTTAGCAGAAATCAGAAGAAAGATCATAGCAGGTTAATTCTAATTTAGCAAACTACTTTGAGCAACTTGGCATAAGGAACTCAGCCAGAAGGAAAAACATCTAACAGAGAAGACAATTATATAAAAAAATCCAATTATCACAATTAGCTAGTTATACTGATTAGTCTAATATGAAATCTTCAGCACAGAGCTGCACTTCCAGTGGAGCTGGATGTGAGACTATGTAGGAGTGCTGAAAATTATTTGATGGGTTAGATTTTTTTGTAATGAGGTAGACAACACAAAATTGCATAGCATTGCATATTGGGTTATTCTTCTGGGACTAATCTGACTCTCATGACAGCAGTGACAGTTTGATTAAACCTTTAAAAGAGAAGCACTTAGCTGCATTTATACTCTTCCTTTCAATTAAGAATAAAACAATACCCAGTACTAGACCCGAGGAGAAACAATAAAAAATAAATCTGTGATGACAACCCATAATCATACATCTGGTCATAAAGATCTCTTTTTATTTTAGTTATAATTGTTATTAATTAGCAGATTTCCCTATATCTCTTCCCTGAAGTATTATTTTTGTCTGCAAAGCATCCAAGTTATACAAAAGAGTATCCTCCTACAGGCTAACTACATTCTAAAAGTCTGGGGTGTTCTTTTCACTAGTTTTGGTCCTGTGACCTCAAATTAAGCTGCTCGTTCCCTGGAAAGCCAACCTTTCTCCGTCCCTTATCCAGAACAGTACAGAACAAACAAATGAGAGCTGGGGATAGCTGAGAAAGAACCGAGTCTCAAAACAGAAAATGCACAATTGAGACAGTATGAATGCGCACGCTTCCCAGCACACTGACGATTTGCTTCCTTCCATTACAGCTGGTGTTTCTTGGATACATAATGCACGTGTCCCTCCCTGTCTCTTTTGATTGCTTTGTTCTTTACCTGCGCCGCACAGCTGCGCTCTTCAATGCGCTTCTCATACTGCATGCTGCTTTCTGCCACCTTCCTTTTCTTTGCCATACAGCCGCGTGATACTCCATTCAAACTCACATTATGTGCCTTTCTCAGTCTCCCATCCCTTGCTAGTACCTTGCTGAAGTAGAGCGAGGAGCCAGATGAGATGACCCCACAACCTTCTTCAGGCTTGACGATCTCTCCCCCAATAATTTCTTGCCACTCTGTCTTCATGCTGTCTGGGTTCTCAAAATCAGACATGATAGTTGAAGGAAGGGGATTTTCAGGCTGACATTCAGTACCCCGAAACCCTGAGTCACACCTGGAAGGAAGCATAAAGGTAACAAGCTTTTAAAGACTTTATTCTGTGCTGACAACTCCTTAAGGCAGCACACTGACCTTTAAAAATTACATGTGAAATAACAAATCATTCTGGGATTGGAATTTGGGATCCTGGAAATGAGATGGAATAACTGGATAACTGGAAACATTCTATATCTTATTTTTAAAAAAACTCTGTGGTGCCCAGAAAGTTTGATGCCGGCAGGCAGTAGCATGTGCTCTTGGTACTGCATCTGGTCTGACCAGGGCTGCTAAGCAGTGCTGAGCTGGTTCCTGGGGCCCTTCTGACCCAGCAAAACAGCTCTGGCACTGAGCTGGTTCCTGGGGTCCTTGTGCAAAGGCCTGGAGGGGCCATCAGGTCACTTGCTGCAGGGCAGCCCCGTGCCTGGATTTGCAAAGGGCACGGGCTCTTGGACGGAGAGATGCGAGCAACCAGCTGTTACTGTTGCTTGAATGGTCTAACCCACCCCCCAGTGCTTTTATTCTTTAACGTTTGCTCTAAAGACAACAGCCAAGAACAGAAAAAAGCATACAAAACAACAGGATACCTGAAGTATCAGGAGACCATTGTTAAGAGGAACTGGCAAATGCTTTATACCTGCAAACTCCATGGTCGCACCAGCCATGTCCGCTGCACATGTTGGGACACTGCTGCCCGATGTAGATGTTGTCTAAGGCCCATTCATCTTGGGCTGTGTAGTAGCACTGACTCCAGCGGAAACGTGTGGCGCTGGACCTTAAAACCAATAACAATGCTTTAAGTTGTGATTCTTTACAGAACTATCTGAAAAAAGATAAAATGCAACTATAAAAAATAAAGTAAGCTGATATCACAATCACAGCCCAGCCTGCAAAGACTGGCACAACCACAGACAAATTTTTGTAAAAGAACTTTCTAGATTATGCCATTTGCTGCACAGGGCTATATAATGGACTTTCCAATCATTAATGACATTTCTGAGGAAGGCTGCCGAGGTGTTACAGGGACTTCATGCATTATTTTAAGATAAACCTATCAATGAATATTATTGGATTTTTATTGCGTGCCATTCTATGAGGGTGACAGGATGAAAAACTAGAAAGATGGATCTAGGGCGTGACTTTGATTTTTATAATTTTGGTCACAGTTAACAGGTTATAAGTTGTGTAAAAAGCTTTCTTCTGATATTTATTATTAAAAAATTTCTATTACATTAAAGTTCTTGAGTGCAAGTATTTCTCCTCTTTGAATATTGGCTATTTCCATTCAACACTAATTGACTGTTTTTTATTGGATACAGAAATTTCTTTTTACCAGGATGATTCTAAACTAGATTTTGCTCGCATATCCCTGGTGACATTACAATTAGCAGCTTTTGGTAAAGATCCTGTTTCATAGCACCTACCTTTTTTTACATTGCAAATAGCTTGCTCTTGGCCAACTACTTAGACAAAATCCACAACACCCAAGGTTTTTGGTAGGGAATCATTGGATTAGATTACTTGCCTATATATAACTAAGCTCTGGATATTTGTAAATTCTTCAAGGAGAAAACCTTGCTGTAGCTTCTCCTTTCCATTTAAACAGTTTCCCTTCAACAGCTTCATTTTTCTGTATTATAGTGGAGTCAGGTAACATTATCTATCAAAAAAATGCTTGATGCTGGCCCTCTAGGAGATTGTCCTATGCGATATCGACATTTCCCATGCTGAGTGACTCCTGCTAGCCAAACCCAGCCTGACATCCACCACCCTCAAAAAACAAGGCTGGAGAAGAAAGTGAATCACAAGAAGAGTAATTTTGGTCACCGCTGAGCCTTTCCAAGCTACCTTACCAGCCTTTGCACATCCAACAGGTTACAGGCATTGGCTAGCGGCAGCGCCCAGCTGGTGGGCGCAGAGACCCCTCTACTCCATGCTTGTGCCAGAATGAGATTAAGAAAAAAATAACGCACATGAAGTGAAATAAAGATGGGAAATCGTTCATTGTGCTGGAGCAAAAGGGGCTGTGCTGGCTGTGTGACAGGTCTGGGAATAAAGGCGTGGTGAGAGCAGCACGGGTGCTGAGGCTGAGTTGCAGAGCTGCGGAGGGGGTGGACAGGGAAAGCAACGCTGACTGCAGAGAACTGAAAATCAGATGTTAGACTGTGACAGACCTGTGCCTGGCCAAGGGCCAGCTGAGTGGGCTGAGGACAAGAAGCAGGTGGTTGCTACAAGGAGTTTCTTTCCTAGCTTGTTTCCGAGGTATATGGCTATGGTATGATGGCACGGGATATAACGCTGTTACTTTAATTTAAGACACCCCCACCAGCAAAAAAAAAAAAGTATTTATGTAGAACGACCTGTTAAAATGAATACTGTAAAGGTGGCTGAGCCACCTGATTGCATGTATGGAAGGGGAAAAACACACAGAGGCGGCCTTGTGCAGCTAAAACAGACAGTACAACAGAGCAGTTCACCATCCAGTCACATACGGCAAATGTACAAAGATCAGTTTAGTACATGCTTGGGGAAATTTTTAGAATAGCAGTTTTTAATTTCTTTAAAAAACAAGTAAAGCTGCCTAAGGGCTTGATTTTTAATTGAAATGACCCTTGTCTGTTTTAAGTATCTGCTTAATATTGAAAATATTGTAAACATTTTTACAGCATGCAGAACTAATCTGTGGGGGCAGATCTGCCAATCAAATACTCCTTCAGGATATGATGTATTGCTAGGTTACATTACAAGAGCTATGAATTATTCTTTAAAAGTGCACAATGCCAGTAACCTGCACATGAAGTACTTCCTAAGATTGCACAGGCACAATGGACAGTGAACATTCATCACAATTATTTGCTGCTTATTTTCTGAATGCTCTGAAGGCAGCACATCACCTTGGTGGTGGTGTTCACATTCTCTACAGAGCATCAACGGCACCGCAGAGAGCCCTGAGAGAGGCTGTGTGCTTCAGAAAGACGGTAATGACTGGTGTTGACTCTCACACGCACGGAGGAAAATAACAATAGTGAAACAAAAGAAAGGTTTTGTAGCAGGCAAAACTCCCACCGCCACCTCGCAGTACAATAAAATTGTGTTGTGTTGTTTGTCCGGGAGACAGGAGTGAGAGCACTGTGGCCGGGCTCCTCTGGTTTTCATTAGTGAAGGTGTGTGGGTGTGTGGGTGGAGGTGGGGTGTGCGACTCTGCAGCCCCAGGGGTATTTACAGCAAACTGGGGGGGGGGATTTACTGGGATACAGGGGCACTTTCACCATCCTGTGGAAGTCTCGTGTTGCCCAACATGTGGTGGTGCCCCCTGAGCACAGTTCCCAGCGCTGCTTGGTGTGGCGTCGATGGCATTTCCCCAGCCACTCGCCGGCCGCTGCCGGGTGCAAACATCCCTGTAGGGTGGCTGTGTGGGTGCATCATGGCTGATTTCGGGGCACCAGGCTCACACCCACCCGCACAAAGAGTGGGAAGAGCCAACCCATGGGTAATAACAAGGTGCGCCCAGTGCCTGGGGGACCACCGTGCCTGAAAACTTGCCGAGACGACCCCCGCGCAGCACTGCTCCGAGGCTGTTCCCAGGCTGGACTCCTACCACAAGAGCTGACACCAAGGCCAACAGCCCATGCTGGGGCTCACGTGGGTTTCCCTTGAGCAAAACCTTTCCCTGGACATGCTCATCATCCTGCTCCTGCTGCAGGGAGCTGCCCCGCAGTGGAGGGGAATGCCACCCTGCCAGGCACAGAGCACAGAGCCACATGCTCCTGGGTCAGCTCTGTCTTTCTCCTTGGGTCTCAGATGTTGGCTACACATCAAGCAAAGGGTGAGATCAGCTCCGCTTTTTACTTAGAAACTCCCCCAGACGGATGCAGTGATGGCAGGAGGTTTGTTTCCCTCATTTAAGGGGAAGGGAGGAGTCGTGTTGCTGTCTGGAGATGAACGTGTGGCTGAAGCGGAGGGGTGTGCATCAGCCGGACAGCTGGGGATGGTCCCTGGGGAGCCAAATCCTAGCGGGCAGGGTTATTTTTAGCTGCAGACAAAGAAAGCTCTCGCTCGGGGACAGCTTCACCGCTGCGGGGATCCCAGGGCCCCGAGCTGCGACGGGGCGAGGGGCTGCCCTCGCCTTCTCCGCCAGCGGGGAGGGCACGGGGGGCTCGTGGGAAGTGGGGCCACCGTCACGCGGCTGCAGGTAGCAGTATCTGTCACGGATGCAGATTCCTCTCTGGGCGAGGGGAACTGCGTGTTAGGCTGAACTCGCAATGGCGAAAGCAATGCCCCTGGAAAGCCAGTCCCATTCACTGCTTCTGAAAGCTTTCCAAGGCTGCTTAGCACCTCAAGGTAACAACAGTTTAAGAGGATTATGCTGTTAAAAATGGTAATCAACAATTTAAAAAAGCCACATTAATTAAGAAAAGAGAATCAGGAGCTGAGTGTCAGCTGCATTCTCAGTGATAAAGTACCAGCTTTCTGGACAGTCACCATTTGGACACCTATTCAAATGAGAAGCGCAGTATTGAGGAGTTATGAAAGCGTTTTATCAGAAGCAAAATAAACCTCCCCAGTTCCTGGTATTTCTTCCCATTTTTTTTTCATGCTACTGGAAGGCAATCTGGCTTTCTGATGACATTGTATCTAAGTCAGGTTGATGTAAAATAAAAGTCATTCTTGTTGCGTGACATTTTGCATAAGCACAAGGAAATCGTGGTGAGTCCCAGATGTATTGTGAGTGAAATGATGCTCTTTCTGTTATGAATTTTTTCAGATATGTGATTTAAAGTAAAATCATTGTCTTCTCTCCCGATATTAAAAAACCTAACGATCTTATGCAAATTTGTAGGTGATAAAATTATATTTCCTACCTTCTGAGTTACCATAATTACATTTACCCAATTATCCTGAAACTCTCATTCAGTCATTAGGTGTTGATTTGTTTATGAAGTCAGCAACTGACAGCTGCTTGTATCTCATTAAGGCCTGTTCATATGTAAATGCCTCTCATAAAACTGAAATGAATTTTCATCAGTGTTAGAAATGTTCAGTTCAAGTACAATACAATTTCAGCAAGCAGGTGCATACATTTCATTTCTCCAATACAAGTCTCACTGTTGCAGCAGATTTCCTAACACCCCAAGCCTTGGATAACACAGGGACCTTGTATACTCATGCTTGCCAGATGCAGAACATCTACAGATGTGCAGAAATACCAGCACACCCAGGAAGTTTTACAAGAGAAATAGGTGCTGTTATGGACAATTTTCCAGCTGCATAAACATAGTAACGCCGCCTGACGCTACCTACACACCCAAGGTGCAAACCCTCAGCAAAGAGCCGTGCGTGCAGGGATAAAAGCTCTGGCAAGGCGAGAAGGGCTGTGTGGGGCTGTGAGAACATGAGGAGGCTACTGAGGGCCAGAGCAAGGCTAGCAAGACCTCAGGCCCTGGTCTTGAGCCCCCCTTTAGGTGGTTCGTTTCCCTGAGCAGTACGCACAAGGTGGGCTGCGGGTTCGGCAGCCCTTGTCTTGTGGGGCTGAGCCAGAAAGAAGGGTCCCAGGGCCCCTTCCCCTTGCCCTGCTTTTGGGAAGGCAGAAGTCCTACCTCTCACCCTCTGTGCTGGATTTCCTGGCCGTTACATAGTGTTGATGAAGGGTGGTTGTTGCAGCGGAGGGTGGGTGGCAAAGGGGAGGAGAGGGTGCCCCAAAGAAGAGCCCTGTGGACCGTACTGGCTGCCAGGCTCCTGGGATGATGCCCTCCATGTGGCTGGGCTGGCAGGGGAGTTCTGCAGATCACACATTCTCCAGCAGCCCCCAGGTTTGTCAAGGCAGAAACTTGCCCTCTGTTAGCAAGTGTGCTTTAAAAATGCGAAAAAAATCCCCTCCAGTCTCAAACCAAAGGAGCGCCTGGGCCCCTGTTCTGCTCCTTGCCGGTGAAAAGGAGGGAAGAAAGAGGGAAAGTGGCTGAGATATGTCTGGTGTGTGGATTTCTTTTGGTGGGGAACATACAGTCACCCTTCCTGTTCATCCCCATTACTCCACAGCACAACACGGTTTTAATGAAAAAGTGTTTTATGAAGAGCAAAGTAATGTTCAGTGGTAATTTGTACCTTAATTACAAAAAAACTCTGCTAACAGACAGGAATCCCTTCTGATAAAAGACAGAGTGCGAAATATTTATGATTTGTGCACAGCACAAAATAGGAACCTGACTATTATTTCATCATGATTTCTCCCCACAGTCTCCTAAATTAAAATGGAATTATTTGCTTCTGTCACCTCATAGGCTGAAGAAAATTATTAGATCCTACAGAAAAAAAAGCCTACAACATTGGCATTAACATCAACTATACAGTGTATAATAATAACTTTGAGTACTGTATATACCTTATAAATAAATTTAAAAATAACTGCCTACTTTGGAGTATATCCTGCAAAATTGTAGACACTTTCAAAACACCTAAGTGCCTATATGAGCCACAGTTTTTATAGCCGGCGGCACATAACAACATGTAAAATTTAGTACATTATTAATCTAAATACAAAGCAGCTATTCATAGACTTAATTGTGCCATTCGGTATTATCTGACCTGACATACTTTAAGGGTTCAATATTTGCCCCTGATGTTTTGCCTGGAAATATGAAATTCTGAATAGTGTCTGTACAGTAGTCAGTATGTTGAAAGAAAGTATCATCGTGGGGTGGTCGATAGAAATAGATTGTGTTGAGGCTGTGGGGAGTGCAGAAAAATAATGAAGGACAGGGAAATACAATGATGTCTTAATCTGAGCAAGCTCTCTTTGCAATTGCTGTGATGGATTCAGGTCAAACATAAGCAAAGTGTAACTCTGATTGGAATAATTTAATTCTCAAATGAAGGAAGCCCTTAAGATTATTGAGATTTATGACAACTTTGTATGTTATAATAAATCTTTTAAAATAAATAATGGAAGAAATCATCTAGTTAAATAAGTAAAAACGTTAGGACAGGCAGAACAAGATTACAAGAAGATGAATAGGATAGGCTTTTCTGATAATTTCTGTTGCTGCTTTTTGCAGAAGAGAACGTTATTTTTGAAGACATGCTATAAAAAGAAACAAGAGGTAAAAAATTCCCAGAAGTGAATCATTGGTTATTGTTTATACAAGGCTTTGGTCTGAAGATGTGAACAATAAAGAATGTGCAAAATAAAAATTAACAATCCAAATAAAGTCTTCCTCCAGTGGGCTATTTACAGACAAGTACCACTATTTTTGCAAAGGTCTGAACTTTATTAGAATGGTCACAATATGTATTAAAAACAAGCCTAAACAATAGTTTCTGGTGACTTCACCAACATTTCACTCTCTAATTATGTAAGGAAGGCATTTTATGTTAAATACCCACAACAGGGTCAGCCCTGGCCACCCACAACCAGTCACCACTGGGCACCCCCCACCCATCGCCTTGAGTATGATCTACAGAGGACTTGATCTCTATCAGAGCAATATCAAAGCAGATGAACTATCTGCACCCAAAAAGAAAAAATAAAAGAAAGAAATGCTTACCAAGTCTTCTGTGGTAAAAGGACGGTGATTCTCCTCCACTGAGTAAATTCGCTGGAGTGGTAAATACTTGCTGATGTAAACTCCTGACAGCTTGGCATACTGGGAAGACATTCCTTGAAGTAAAATGTTTCAAAACCAGATTTAATGTTGAGGCAGAATTGGGAACAGAAGCGAGGGTCAAACGTTCAAGGAACCAGGATCTTGCCTGGGTCCCGATGTTGCAGCAAAAGACCCAGAAGCAGGAAAGTCCTGGCATGATCCAAAAAATTTCTCAGGAAACTAACAGTAGTACAATTCAGGATAGGAGAAAATCACATGGCTCATTAGTGACTAGTAATCTTTGTTTTCCTCCATCAGAATGTCCAGCTCATTTTTTTACTGCTCTTATCTCAGCATCTAGCACTGACTACGAAGTCAGTCTACAAGGCCACTGAGGAATAAGTCTACAAAAGTGACCTCCAGACCTTTATACCGCTCATTTTAAAGAACTACTTGTGAGTCCTGGGGATGCTGGCTCCCCTGGCTGCCTCCATCTGCAGTGGGGAGCAGCAGTAGGAATGGCCAGATCCATGTGGGAACAACCAAATGCTGGAGTCTATGGAGTTGCCTCCAGAGGTGCTTACGGTGCTCTGCAGCTGTATCAACTTTGACACCTACAGCAAGTGGTGTAAATGACTCCTTCCTGCTTCTGTGATTCTTTCTGTATTAAACTCAGATTCCTAGAGAGGTCTATTCCTAAAATTCTCTTTTTTCTTTCCAGAAAATCTGACCATTATCACATTTTTGTATTAAATATAAACACAGTCAATTTCCCCAGCCTCTTACAGTTTTCTAGACCTGCTTTTCCCAGGTTACTCCATTTTTCTGAAATATTCCATTCATTTACTTATACATTGTTAGAACAGCACCCAAAACTTCTGTGCTGTGGTTTTGGTGAGGTATTAGTAAAGTACTCGAATGTTATTACCAGCCTGTGTGTTCCTTTCCTAGCTACCCACTCAGAGTCCCTTCTGCCACTGCTGCCTAAGCACACTCCTCCCGACCCTCTCCACCTCTCTGAGAGTCTTTCGCAGTTCACTGCTCTGCTCATCCCCATGTAGAGTGCCAGGCATAGGGGGGACCTTTGGGACTGACACTTGCCCATGCAAGTAGCATACTTTGACTGTTATGAGACTAATAATAAACCTTTGATACTCTACAGTAGCTAAAACAACTAAGAATATTAATACAGTTAAATCATATAGTAAGAGTTATATATTAAGTATGAAGAAGGGCAGAATATATTACTTTACAGAGAAATTCATTGCTCAACTATCTAAGAGTATTAATTGAAAATCTGGTAGCTTATTCATTTTTTTTTTCTCCAGTAGATTTTTTAAAGGCTTAATTTCCTTTCCAGCAGTTTTCAAACATCTTTCATTGATTCATCTCTCCTAAAAGATCTTATAAAATAGGATCTGATCAGTGCATGCAAAGCAAACAAAACTTTCAAAGATTTTAATTAATTAGCGTTTTGTGTATTTGCCAGATTACGTCCTTGAAATACACTACAAATCGCCTTCTCCATTACTCTTTTATCACAGCAACATGGGTGGTGTGAGACAAATGATTTGGCTGCAAGTTTTTTTCTCTGAACTCAGCTCCACTGAAAGAGGAAAAGAGCACTAAAATCTTCCATGGATGGCAAGGACAAACCCCAAACACCCACCACTAGGAACTATTCTTGGACACCATGGTGATGCCTGCTAGGTATAAAAGACATGAACATCGTTTGAAATACAGTATTTATAGCTTTCCTCTGATTTCTGTTTAAGGCAAGAAAGCATTACTTAGATTGGCAAAGTTTAAAAATTCAGTTATTGCTGTTTCTCTACTCTGCCCACCAAAGTAAATGTGGCAAAACGCAACATGGCAGAAGGTAACAGGACAATGCTTTCATTGCTCATAGAAGATGTGGAACTGGACGTTCAAATCCCTCTGTGAATCTACAGAGCAGGCAGTGAAAAGGCACCATGACAAGTTCCTTGACACCCTCCGAACCTGCTCAGAGGCAGCCAAAGGACCTTGGTTAGTTCACCCCGAGGCCAGGGAAAGTCCAGCTTGCCATCCATGAGGGGAAACAAAAGCACAAATTATGGCCAAATGCACTATTAGCATTTGTGCTGAGACAGGACTGAGCCACACAGGAAAACAGCAGCCAACACTGCTACTTACACTTCTAGCAGAGATGGGGAAACAGCCGGTCATTACGGCCCTGGACTGTGTTTGAACCAGGAATGGGAGATGAAAGGCTCTACATTACAATCCCCTGAAGGAATGCACTTTCCATTTACGAAATGGCTGCGCATGAGGGCAGAAAGAATTTCTATCCATTCAATTGCCAGGAAACAGTAGATGCATTTTGCTTTGAAAAACAAAGCAATAGCGCAGGAAATATCTCGGCCATTACTCTGCAGCTCTGTCTAACTGTGCCCCAGTTCTTTTCTCAGACTTGGTCCATTCCTGTCACAATTTTATGTTTCAGGCTCTCAGATACTTTTCTTCCAAATACCACGAAAAACAGTTTAAGTACTTCTATTAGCAATTTTGACTGATTCCAACTGAGAATTTCATTATAGAAAGGGGAATAAGGAAAACATCCTCGTTTGTTCAATGCCACAAGTACATTTCAGATTATTTCTGTCTAAGAGGATCTTATGGAAGATAAAGGTTCTCGCAGCAAGCCTCACCTCCTGAACAAGATGCCATGTGAGGCCATGGTTGGTGGAATAGTCCAGTTTCACCTGGTTGTCCATGTGAGGAGTAAACGCCTGACCGCAGCCCATCACCAAGTTGAACTGTATCATATATGAAGCTCCAATCTGCATAGACTGGGTCTCCACATAGCGCATGCTGGAAGCTAACTTTGAATCTCCTGTAAAACTGAGAAATGTAAGGAAAGAATCAGGATCCATCCCCAAAAGAATTCAGAATGCAACATTATGAGTGGTCCTGGGTTAAATACAGTAATGCTTTTTTCCCCTGTTCTGCAGATTGGCACATGGGGTGAGACCACGCACAGAGTCATCTTTCCATTGGTACTTCTGCAATTTACCAGGAAGGAAGGCCTTGAAGTATCCTAGAGTGTGAAACACTGAATTATTCTGTTAGTTCTTACTATATGCTCTAGGCATTAAGGATCAAGTTAGGATCAAGCAAAGGATAACCCACAGGAAAAAACAACAAAAAGAAAGTTCATTCCCTAGGAGTGTCCATTGCCTAAGGTCATGTCACAGTAACAGCTGTAATGTCATTCAAACGCTGGACAGTAAAAGTACACTGCATTTATTTTAAAATGTTCTTATTACATAGACTTCTTATTCCACTGATGTTTCAAGTGATTCCATATGCAATGCATTCACTGGCTTTTGACTGTGTTTTAAAATTTATATCACCTATCCTGAGCGTCTTTTCTGCAGGACATACTGATACGAGAGTTATATTATCCAGTGGATTGGAGAAGATAATTTCTTCAGTATTAATGTTTGGAACACGCCAAGCCTCATATATGATACAAGGTACCCATTTATCACATACATAGCAACACAATATATAGTTTGAAATGACAAGGTTATTTCAATTTAGATGCAGGTTTTTCTTCTATGCACTATTCAAAAGGAAAACAAAATCATATGCAAGAGAGGTATAAGGAGAAGGTAATAACAACTTAAACTTTGAAACCTGCACTCTAGCCTTCAAAACAGAAGGTTTATAAGAAAGTTCATGTAGAATGAAAATTGCCTCCCTCTCTTTAGTTTGAGATGTTTAGTTAGTGTCTTCAGAAGTACTGTAGTCCTTTCAGCTTCAACATTTTCTAAGACTAGTCATAAATGTGAACAATTTAGGATAAGGATTGCATCTTTTTAAAGAAAATCAGTGCAAATCATCATGCAAAAATAGAAAGCTACATTCAGTACAGTGGTGATGAAGAGAATAATCTAGTTCAAGATTGCCCTTACGGTTGAGTAAGTTACAGTTTATCATATTAAATAAGAAATCCTAATCTTTCAATACTTTACAGTAAAATAAATTAGCTTCTACCCCTCTAAAATTGAAGGTCATGAAGGAGTCAGTGTAAGGACTAGGAATACAATTCAGCGTTCCTTAGCACTCTTAAATTAATTCACTGACCCACACTGTTTTCTACAGTGACTTTTCCAGAGAGACCAGTTAAGCCATAAATGTCAGCATCCTGCCTTCAAGCTTTAGAAGAAATTACCGAAAGCTGACATCAATTTTGTTGTTATCAAATTGCTGTTACTTGGCACAAGCTAAGATCCAGGCTTCTTTTTGTTCTCTGACCCTGCTCTCTGTGACTTGATTTCCTAAAGGGTGATCCAACCCGTGGCACCTTATGAAACTACCCAGTCTATGTAGATCAGCACCATGAACGAACTGTGCATGGACATTCCCTTTACTGCTGGGCCACTGTCATGGACAACTGGAGCGGAAGGCAACTTTGTAAAACTGTGTGTCAATAGTTTTCTCTTTCAGTCAGTGCTGTCAGTGTTTTTCTTCTCAATCGGAAGCACAATTTTAAGTTGAGCAGAGGGTAGAATGTACACTTGTCAGCAGTCCAGCTGGCAACCTGTGGTTTATGGCTGTGTTGTTAGAACTGAAAGTATCTCAGAAGACTTTGTTTGGATAAAGCCCGAATTTATTTTTCTTCCAAAGTCTATCTTGTACTTTTGAAAGTGAAAAAATCCCTGCAAATTTAAATGTTAAAGCTGACTTGGCCTGACATAGTTTTAATTTCTATAACACAGCTTGAAATGTCATAGCTGATGTGCGAAATCACAGTTTTACCCAAGCACAACCAGGCTCTTCAGGTATCTGTCAGCCATGTGCAGTGTAATCCGCTGAAAGTTATACGTAGCAATGATTTAAAAAATGATTTGGCATTGCACACACAAACCTGGGCACAACACCTCGCAGCTACCTAAAGCTCACCTGAACAGAACAAAGGAGTTGAAACTAGACAGTTTTATGAAGCATCTGCCCAGAAGCTGCCTTCCTCAAAGTGATGTAAGAAAAGTGAAGGACTGGTGCTGCAGCACGGGTGTAAAGAATGAAATGTTTAATTTTTGTCTTTACTGGTGTAAAATCAGAAACAAAATCATAAACTCCGATCTTCTTTACTGGTGGCATTCACGTCATGATTAAAACACTTTAAGTTTAGTATTAATTTTCATGTAATAACTTAGCTGCTGGATGTTGTACACAGTACATTGAGTAAGCCTTGTTTTAAAGTCAAAACAGCTCTTTAAAATGGGTATGAAAGAAATGTGAAAAAGAAAGCTAGTGAGGAGATGCAGACAATCTGTTATGCTTCCTAAGAAGCTCTTTTAAGGGGAGGAAATCACATTATGGGTTCACAAAGTCCTTTATTACCCACAAATTGCCTCCAGCTGAACAAGGGTAGCATTAAAGGTGGGGGCTCCACCTTCCTTGCCACTTCTTCGCTTTCCAGCTCTCCCGTGTATGTGGTTAGTGGTATGCTTTTCTGCTGGAATACCAAACGTTTTCCTTCTTTGTGCTGGGAGTCACGCAGCTGGAATATGTTTCCAGATTTTGTAAAAGACTGACTAATGTCCCTGGCATAACAATAATTAACTAAAAATTTTTCAGAAATGAGAATGCAAAGGCTACATTTTTGTATAAATTTGTAGCTGTGAGTCGGTTTCTAGCGCGTATATAATTAGACCTGCGGAGGCGCAGGAACACAATACCCATAGGTACCCTCAGAACAATCGCTCTCCCTCCAAGCACTGCCAACTAATTGGTACTTCTGGGAATGATATCACAGCCAATGTCAGCCAGTCTGCACCACTCCAAACTGCTCTGGGATCCCAGAGTTACCACATTTTCAAGGCCGGTACTTTCAGGAATACTGAAAAGCCACACAGATGCAGCTGATTTTGTAAAGCCACATTGACCGAGAATACTGACGTGATGGCCAAACACTCATGCCAGCTCAGCTCTGCTTCCATCAAAGGCAGGAGGTGTTTACGTCTTTTTACATCACATCATACCTATTTTATTAAATATTTCCTAAACATATTAATATATTTTAATTAAGTCAAGTACCTGAAAGAAACTTTCTGCATGTTACAGAGCAAGAATTCATCTAAAAGACAAAACATTTTTTTAACACAGGTAAACTATCAAGCTGATGTAAGGCTACTGTATTATATTGCTCCATAAGGGTAGTTCGTTATGAGTCAGATTTACAGTCTTCCCCCAGACTGCCCCAGCGACAGTGGGACACTCTATTGTCCGTTACTTTAAGTCATATCATAATGTCATAATCTGACTGAAGACAGTTTATTTATATAATGCTATTTTATTTGTGTCCAGATGAATATTAAAAAAAAAAAAGTTTTACTGTCTTTATCCATATTTAAATACATTTCATCAAGTGGCTGTAAATATTCTGTAACACTCCAGAAATTTGGGTCAAAATCTTGCTTGTGTATGAGCATTTTGGAGAAGTGATGAATTAACATACATCGTCAAGCACTTCATTAAAAAAGTCTTCTGGGATCCTTTCAGTATACTCAATACACTTCCTGTAATAAAGTCTAAGAACCAATCAGAAACCAAATGTTGACGATTACTGTCAAATCAAGTGACTGTTCCAGATACAGACCATTATAAACCACTCAAAAATCACCTTTGCTCAAATCACATGTTATCAATAAACCCCTCTTTTCTAAATGCAGTCAGATATTGGAAAGAACAACCTCCCTCTTCAACAAAAATAAAAATCCCGCTTGTCAGTTTTGCCCAGTTTTAAGGATAAATATTTCAGATTCTGAGGCAGAAATGGAGGCCTAATAGACAATTAAAGGCAATTCAGTGAAAAAGGACCTCGGGATGACACCCTGTAAAATGATTTATAGCTTATTTACCATCGTTCTACTAATGAAAAAGCAGTTGTCAGAATTTTCTCAAGAGGATGATGTCAGCGCTACTGCAAACTCTGCTCATAGAAAGTCATGAGCTAGAAAATGAGAACCAAATGGACTCACAGCTGGGAAAAGCCAACAATAATTAATTTAACTAGCAGCCATTTGTACAGACCTTGTGTAAGTTTAAAAATTTCCCTTGAGAGAAACAAGGTCAGTGAAAGACAGAGTTCATGTCTTCCAGTGATAATGAAAAATACTTCTACATAGATAGCAAAGAAATATTTCAAAGGCTTTGATTCTTTGCTTGATGCATGGAAATCTCAGCATTTCCACTATGACCGAGCACTACAAATCCTAGCCAATATATGGGATGGAGAATTTAGCTTAGCGTGTATTATTTTGTTGCTGATTTAGAGTCATAGGAGGAAAACAGAGGACCTCTACTATCTTAAATAAGATATTCCCCTCCCCGTGATAAACTGGTCTTACAAGAACAGAGGGAAAACAATGTCATTAAAGAGCTTTCATTCTAACGCTTTGATGAAGAAGATGCAAACAGTGTGAGCCCTAACGTGTTGTTTCATTTTAATGAGCAACGAGTACCTTCCTTGTCCCTATTAAAGTGGTTAATGGTGCTTCTACTGCCTCATTATCAACGCTAGAACACATTTGGTGTTGTTCCTACTGCTAAGCCAACTCCTTTTAGTTTGACAGATGATCAGAAAGTCAAATCAGATTGCTCAGAGATACTTGTTAATAAAATTCCAACGGTGTTTCTCTGAGTGCCCACGGGGACACTAAAATTATTTATATTTTCTGAGGTTTTCTATAATTACTGTGATTGTACTTTCTCCAAATATGTATGTCTATGCCAATTAAAGCCATACTAGGTTTGTATGTTGATCAGACTAGCATGAAACTAGTCATTTAGTTTTAATCAAAACATAGAGATTAAATTATCTTCGCTTGTATTAATTCTAAATGCTATACTTCTGTACTCCAGAATTTAATTTTTCTGAAGCAGGCTAACTTTTTACTAAAACAGATTATTTTTACACAATCCTAATATACTTTTCTTTTTCTTTCTTTTTCACTCCTTTTTCTTTTCTTGCCTTTTTATTTTTTTCTTTAGGGCAGGTGAAGTTTTCTTGCTTTTGTTTCTAAATACACAGGACATTTTAGGCATAATTGCATTATGTCGTAATGCTGATCACAGTGTCAATGACTAAATGGATACAATACCAGACAAAATAACTACAAATGACTAACATCATTCTATCAACATTCTGCTGCCTTTGCTTTTTAGAGTATAATCTAATGGCTATGTAAATATATCTGAACAGCACTTACAAAATATCCAGAGTCACCAGATTATTTCATAACCTGTATACCCATATTAACCTGACTGGAATTTGAAGTGAAGATAATGAAAAATTTCTAAACTATTTCTATTGCGATATTGTTTAAATATTTTGTGGGGAAAAAATGCTATCTTCAAGGTTCCCATCAAACATAAATTTCTGTGCAATGTAAAAACTTACTGCTAATTGCAATTAGATTAGAAATTGTGGTATTTGTCCATAATGTGAGGATGAGACACAATTACTCTGAATAGCTGCCAGAAAGACTCATTTGCAGAAATCACTTGGTTCTTAGCAGGATGAATAGACAAAGAAAACAAAAGTAGGACAGAAATGAACAGTTGTTTCTCACCAAAGAGTCCAGTCATGTCCACAGTAGGGCTGAACGTTTCCCAGATAGAATCCCAGAGACTGCGTGACTTCAACTAGGTTGGTGAAATCCAGACTGATGCTATTGAAAAGCACAGAGGTCATGATGATTTCATCGATCGCCCACACATCTTCGCCTTGAGAAGAATGATATGGTTGCCACCATCTGAACTGAATGCCAATCTGTCTTGCATCTTCAGGCAGCTCGACTGAAATTATTCTGGAAAACAGAACAAAACATCTTATTGAAAGTTTTGCTGTTTATAATAATTCCATGGAGATGTATTTTGTGGTTATTTTTTTCTTACTGACTGTAAAAATTACGGGTTACATTCAACCCACAAATACCTTAGCATCTACTGGTATAACTTCTACCAGTGACAGGGGAATCATTAGTTCCCTTGGTAGTCAATGTATTTATTGAATGACAGCCATGAGTGAAAGCCACCAATTTCGTAAATATTGTTGCTACTGTGGAGGTCTCTGTAAGTTTTACAGTTGCTCTTTCTTGCCAGAAGAAAACTGAATGCCCTCCATCTGAAACCCAGCTGTAGGCCAGGGACTTAGACTGCCAAAGGAATGATCACCTGACAAAGATTTACAAATTCCAGCTCCACTTCCTCAGACTCAGTGCATTTTATTCTGATCTGAAGAGGTGCATCTTCTTAACATCTGTGCTTGTTTCTGCCCAGCACTGATGTCATGCCTGTGTTGCTCGTCCTAGAAAAACCCATTCCTCTAAATCGCCATGTTCAAAGGGGAAAAGGTTCATCTTGTCATACAACATGATTATGTGTAGTCTCTTACGGCACACACTTTTCTTCTGTAGTTGCATAGAGATGCAAGTGGAGGTGAGACCCAGGCGCTTCTCCTGGTATGCAAGGTCACCTGATTTGTCATGGCATCTATGTCAACAAACCTATAATTGACAAACTGCAAAGAAAATTAAGAGTAATATCTAATTTCCAGGAGCAATTATCTTATACAGCAGCAGGGAGCATGCATTAATTGCCACAACAGCAACACCTTCTTGAAAGCTCCATAAATCACCAGGACCATGGTGCCCCACACAATGCATGTGAGCTGTGAAACAGACTGGCGACAGGGACATTTGTCTCCCTCGGTGTACAATTACTTGCTGGCAAAAGAGTTTTTGGCAAGCTCATCATGTAGCTGGTATTTTTCTTTCTCTCTTAGAGGAAAAGTGGACAAAATGACTAATCAGGTAAACTGGAAGCATCATTTTATACTTTAGCACCAAGTTTTTTCCAGATTTAAGGCTAAGCTGCCTGTTGTAGTATTTTGTTCTGTGCAGATGAAAGTCTTGTGCCTGCAGTGCTCTGAGTGCAAAACCACACTCTTAAAAACGACTTGCTAAGCTGTCCTTGTAAAGAGTAAATTTGTAATATTGCTGTTTAATGCCACACTGATTTTAAAGAAGAATATGTTAATCCATTAGCAACTAAAAAATCAAACCATTTGCCTAAGCCAGTGGGAAGCACTCAAAAAGTGCTGGCTGGCATTTCTAGGAGCCGCTTTCTGCTGGTCATAGGCCGGAGAGAGCAGTGTCAAGGGACAGCGAGAGGTGACGGCTACCGCGTCCCCACAGCAAGAGACCAGCAGTGCACACACTTATGTACGGTGGATACATTTCTTCTGCTGCCCAAATAAATGTGCTCAAATGACTTCATAGCCTTCAAAGAGAAAGACCAACTCTCTGGCATATGGATAAACTACAAAGACTTTCCTTCTACCAAGGTTTTCCTAATAAGTAGCAACTCTACAACTTTCTGGGTCAATTTTTAAAGGCACAAATGACATTAAGTCACTACTAATGCTAAAAAGCACCACTTATTTTGTCTTCCATGGGCAGTAGGGTGAAGCTAAGGAAAGCCGGTACCTTGGCTAGGAGGAGCACTGCATCCAGCATACACCGTAAAGCACTTGGCACTTGTGTGAGCTAATGCTGTGTTATAATCCTGGGCATATTTCTCTGCTGGTGGCTGTGTCTGATGCCTGCATCTTCCCTTATACTCTTAACTCTCATAAGCTTTCCCACATGGACACTAATTCTCACTGACAGTAATTTACAGAAAATCCTAAATCATGACATACACCACCGACACACCTATCAGATGGTAAAATATTTAACACATGTTAGAATAATTTCTCATCCCAGGCAATTAAGCAAATACAATTTTAAAATGTTGGCGTAAACCGCCATATATGGCACAGATGTTAGTATGCAGAACCCAACTACATCTTCAGCTTCTCCTGTCTGGCTTTGATTTGCTGGAGATAGATGGAGAGGGAGGGGGATTCCTGCTAATGACTTTTCTGCTGCAGAGAAGAAAAGTGTTCCTACTAACATTACCAGCCACCATTAGATTTCTTAAAAACCAGCTGGGAGACCTTTGCTCTGATCTCATTCTTTCAAGCTATGCGCATACCTAATATTGAAAAGCTACCGCTGTTCTGCTCAGAAGAAAAATGCAGCTGTCAAATGTTAGCAGATTAAATGTACCTTTTCAGCAGAACATTAAATGTGTAATTATTTTTTGTATGACTGAAGATTAATTAAATTTCTGGATACAGATTGATTGCCAAACTTTGCAGCAGTCCATCTATGTTACCAAAAGTGCTGATATTTTCAGACAACATAATATGAAAAGGTGAAGCTTTCTTCATGTTCTTCATCATAATTATTGCCAGCATTATCTTCAGGTTTGTATGTCTGTCATTTTTCTATCTACCCAGAGTGGAGTATACATATACCATGGCAAAACCTTTCTAACCTGTGTAAGTTGTGCTCAGCTCTTTGCCCTGTCAGAACAACAGAAATGAATTGTGTCGTACCTAATCTCAAAAAGCAAAAAATGTCTGTGCTATCAATATAATTTACTCATTTAGATCTTAAACGTCATTAAAATCTGTCATCGGAATGTATTTTTCTCCTTTTTATTATAAAAATTTCATAGTGCTATATATTAAAAATCTTTAGGGAAATATAATTCCTACAGCTATAATATTGAATCTAAGAATTGGAAACAGGGCCATATAACATATATATGTGACTACAATAAAGGACGGCAAAGGAAATTTTGAAGAAGGCTTATGAGTGTTCCAGTTCATACGAACTTTCCTTTAGAAACATTCAAAACTTCAGAAGTTAAAGTCCACATGCAGTATACTTCTACCAAGTACAGTCATTTCTCTCAGATTTTTGAAGAATTTCTTACAGCTACCAGGAACCAGATTTAATGTTACAAGTTTTCTTCCATCAGAATATTCTTAATCACCTTTTGTATTTTTGTACTGAGTTATTAACAAGATGAGGAAATCTATTTTTTCTTCTTAAAATGAGCTGATCTGAGCTCAACAAATATAAATAATGAAAGTTATATGTAGCTACCGTGAATTGCAAATGTATCTAGAGTCCCATCTCTGAGGTTGACATGCCAGGACAATACTCAGTGCAAAGCCACCCTTGGGCAGGAACGGACCTGCTGGGATGGGACCCCGATGCCACTGTCAGCTCTGCCTCTCATGTGCCCCCTCACAGAGCATCTCCTGTTGCTGGGATTCATTGGCTCTGCTGCAGCACTCTGTGAAGGTGGACGCTTCCAGATTTGAGTCAGCTTCACAGAACCAGCCCAGTTTGTGCTGGGCTTGCGGTACAGGTGTGCTGGGGACACTCCTGATTTTGCTTTATTAAAATTGGTGGATGATCTCACAAGTGTAACAGTAAAGAATACCTTCTTCTCTAAATACATCAGATACATTCCGTTCTAATCTGACACCAAACACAGGTGCTGCTAGGTGAGATGAGCTCTTTGTTCAGCTTCTTCATGACTTGCACAATTCCCAGGCACAGTCACCAGCAGGTCCTGCCAGGACACCGAGTCCAACCACAGGCACAGACACAAAGTCGTGCAACCCCCTTCATAACGGGAGCAGGAGGAATTTCCGTGCTGGAGAGATCCTCACAGTCGGATTTCATCTCAGCTGTCCTATGCTGCCTGCAAACTCCTAATCCCAGAGGATGGTGTAGTGAAGGTATCTATGGCTTCAAAGGTACAAATAATTTATGTTAATTTTTCTTTACAAGTGGCCCCTTCCATGGGAAAAGACATGCCCCTATTTCCCACAAGTACATTTCTACTCCTCATCCCGCACTGACTCGGCTTGTTCTGTCACATCACCTGAGACTCAGATGCCGTTAAATCCATGCGTTCGTTTTCATAGAAGCAGCTAAAAATGGGAACTGCCCAGAACAGCCACAAAATTTTAAGGAAATGAGGTAACTTTCAGTGTGCAGTAAAAGATCTTCACTCCACTCGTTCCCGCACCATGTGGGCAGGTGTACTTATTCTCTGCATTGCAGTGACTACCACTACCAGCATTAACTGAAAGTAGATAACAGTCTTTGTAATATTTATGCATATACCTTGGCTCGTGGTAGTTCAGATAGGAATAGTGTTCCAGTAGTTTCCAGGTAATCCCATTGTCATAGGAGTAGTGCAGCAGCACTCCTTCCCCGGGCTGGTCGGGTGCTTTGCAGGTACTCAGCACTGACTTGCTGCCCAGGCGTAGTGTGAACTGCAGGAACCTGGGTCAGAATTACACAAATATTTATAGGCTACAATTTGCATAGTTTTTTGGCTTTTTTTTTTTCCCCCATCCAGGTTGTTTTCAGATCTCCTCAATCTACACAAATTTTGATAAATATCAGTTATGGGGTTCTGTACGTGCAATTTGTTTTTACTGTCAAGTAATGCAATGTGGCAACTATAGTTAAAAAATGCCAATCATTACGGCACTTAATTATTTATTAGGCACTGAAGGGGAGGGAGAGATAGTGAATGGATCTAATCAGCTGCCACAAGCTGTCAAATAAACACAACCTTATAAATAATTAATTAGCACTTGGCTTTGACACTCAGGTTTGATATTAACATTTCATATTTTCCATCCGAGCTGTACAATAACTTCCCTCCAGTCTGTTTTGGGCTCTGTTGTTTATCAAGCTGCAGAAAAAAAGGCAAAGCTATGAAATCACCATTAAAATATGGAACTAGAAGTTTTTTAAGAAAACTTTTCCTCCTGCTAGAACGATCGGCTAAATAACACACAATGTTGTAGCTGGAAGAGGAGGGGTTCCCCGGTGTCTTTGCCTCACATTTCTGCTCTTTCCCTCTCACCTGGACTGGGAGCTGTCAAGGAAGGAGGTGATAAGCTGCCGCCTCCCATCCTTGTTGAAGACCAGGGCCTTGCCGCTGGCCAGGACCCCGCAGCCGAAGCTGACCTCAGCCCCCCGGATGGAGTAAAAGTTGTGGTAGGAGGAGAGGCGGGAGCTGGCGAAGCTCTCCGAGATGAACATGGGGAAGGTCTGCGACGCCATCTCACACGCCGGCCCTGAAAAGCCAGGGTCACACCTGCAGGCGAAGGAGATCGAACAGCGTAATGAATGGTCCATCTTCACCTGTAGTTGGTTAGCAAAACAATACCGTGGCTGCAGTCGTTCATGAACTTCACATACTTACAAAGTCCCTCTCAAATCTAAGGACCAAGAAGCTCTTTAAAATTTGTTTAGGTACTGCCTAGCCAGTACCTTTCTTTTAGCTAGTACTTACTTTTCCAACTAAAAATAAATATAGTTATGAACATCCCCCCAATCTCTATATAACTCACAATACAGAAATATTCTTAATTTTTGGAGCAGAAATACCACTGAAGTAATTTGTTGTTGTTCACATGTAAAATTATTAATTCACTTTTATCTGTAGCTTGTCAGATGTGATTGCAAGAAATTGTGTAACAGAACAGAGCACCCCATGGACCACACTCTTGTTAATATCTAAACATAGTTACAGAAATATTTTGAATGTACTTACTGATTTTGAGAAACGTACCTTTACTTTTTAGGCTGGAACAGTTTTAATAAGGCATATTCAGAAAAACAGTGGAGTGCTGAACTTCTGTCCTTGAGGTCTGTTAGGCTACGCGATATTAGAACTACAAAAATTGTGATTCTTTCCCAAAATTTAATATAATTTAATGATACAGTCTCAAATCATATCTGAAAACAGTATAAAGCACGCATCACTGATGTTTGTGTGCTCTGTAGCAGCACATTTTAAGGTGAACTGGAAGTTATCTCCCAAAAGAAAGTTATTTTTAAAAAAATTAAATACTCTGCTTTTAAGAAAGATTGATCTTTAGCTCTCCAGTGAGCTTTGTGCATTCTGAGGGCTATTCTAGTTTTATATTTAGTCATCTCAAAAATCAAGGACTGAAATGAAAATCACTTGAACTTTCTGATCATCAAGTGAACTATGTGACAGAAATTGAATACAAGTACTGAATTAGAACTCTTACTTGCAGCCATTTCTAGTACACTGTCCTCGCCCTGAGCAGAATTTGAGGCAAGATGGACCAATATAAACTGCAGAGAAAAGAAATAAGTTAAATGAAGGGTTACGCTATGTGATAAATAGAATATAATGAATACAAGAAAGAATACAGACCTGATCATACAGTTATATTTATCTTAATCCCACTAGCTGGAAGAGGTCTACAAAAGGATAAAATGTATTTGATTGCATCCTTCTGTAGAATGGAGTAAAGGAGTTTTGCTCTGTGTCAAGGATAGCCAGGGATAACATATTATTTAATGAATAATATCTATCTGTGGCTTGAGGCACCTGTGATGTTTTAATTAATGCACTTTTGATTTATCTAAGATTGTGAATGAGATCGGGTGAGTTGCTACGCATTGGCCTTTTGCTTGCCTTCCCTTTTCGTCATCTTCTTTTAGAGATAGAATCCAATATATATATTAGTACATTCCAACAGTACTCTTGTAGATTTTTAAAATATGCCACAGCTTCTTTCACTGAAATCCATGTACTTAACTTCAGTGGATTCACTGGAATTAGAACTTGCCCTCATATGTCTTAAAGAACTATTAACTATCCCACACTTCCACTGATTCTTTCAAATGGAATAAAATTCCAAATCATATGCACTCAAAAATTTTCCAGACTATTTTTACTCTTGTATTTCCTCTTCCTCCATTGACTCCTAATCAACAGTGTTGATATTTTGTGAAAAATATGAAGGATGGAAAGATGAGCAAATGTCAGTATAATCCACAATTCACTGCACTGTTATAAAGAAAAGCATTAATCTGGATACAACCTGAAGTGTTAACTTGTGGGCAATGTTCTTTCAATACAATGTGATATACAAGCCTTAACCATGAACAATGTCATCTTTTCTATTGAAGAATGCCTATTACTTGGAGTTATCCACTTGCATTGTGACTTTTGGAATGTCATCCAAGTAGCCACCAATTTGGAATTATCTATAACAACCAGTACTTGTTCCCTCTCTTAGTTTTACGATGCTGCCCATGACAGCAGTGTGTCAGTACTCCCTGGCAGACGCACTCTAAATCCTCGTTAGCTACTCGCTGTAACTAACTCCCCATCAGACTTCATGTGATTTCTAGATTTTCTCACTTCTCAGGGTGCAAAAATTCTGTTCAGTCTCTTTGAATTATTTGTCTCATTCAAGGTCTTTTTGAGGGGGCGGTAAAAGTAGAAGGGTTAAAGATGTAATCATGTCATTCAAAATGAAAAAAAGCTTTATGAAAATTGGCAGTTTTCCAGTGTTTCTAAAAAATGGCCATCTTCCAGATTTCATTTAAAACTTAATTCACGTAAGAATTTCATTTCATTTAAATGAATGAATGAATGAATTTCAGAATTTAAATTTCATTTAAAACTTAATTCACGTAAGAATTTCATTTGTGGCATTGCATTATCAAGGCAGCTTCAAGGATTTTATTTTCAAAACTAGGCATTAATCTATTTTAATAATTTTTCAAGATGTAACTATTTACCATTCCCAGGCTTCGTATCAAACCTTACTGGGAATCACAAAAAAATTTCACAGGCTATTGTACATCACCCTAAATCTTCAAATTACCTGCTTCACATATCTAACAAAACAAACTCTGGGTCTAGTTCACTCAGTCCCAAATCATCCAAGCCTAATTAGCAAGCTAAAAAATTTGCACCTTCTCATAGTTAGTCCTTTCAATCATGTTTATTTCTGCATTTCATACGATGTGTCTATTTCACCCTGTGTTCCTAAAGATTTTTTCTGTGCTTTAAAGTACTTCCTTTCAAGACTGGCCCTGGTTACCCTCTGCCCTAAGTTTTATAATTATATGAGTCAACATAAGCTACTCCCAGTTCTCCACATCCATTTAAAGAACAGGTAGGTGAAAAATAATTTCCTAAAAATAGTTCGCTGAAATAGATTGTACTTTCCCCCTGAAGATATTGTAAACAATGTTAAAATTTTGTCAATGTTTTGGTAGCAGCATTGCTTTCTGAAGGTCTTCTATGCCCAGAAGGATAAATATGTCCCAGCTGCTGTAACTGTTGCTTAGGCTGGCACAGTACATGTCCTTAATAGTGCAATGCAGTACCTATTCGTATAATTATGACCAAGCAGTCAGAGGAAATGTTACATTAAGCCCTTGCCACCAATATCTTTTCCTTGAAAACATTCAATTAAAAGAAAAACCAGGATGATCTACTAGGCTATTGTCTTTTCAAATGACAGAATTCCTCTCTAGCTTCAAAATGCACCTGTACCCAAGTACAGGTAAGCCGAAAAAGAATTTAACAAACTGAAACTCCTTTGACCTGTGATTCTGGAAAATATGTTTGAGCAACTTATTAAGATTTACTCTTCTGATGTAGCATGATTGCGGATAAGCATACTAACTGTTATCGATTGCCCACATATTTCCAAGGATTGGTCCTGTTTGTCTCCATCGAATCCTGGTGTCACTTGTTAACGCTGCGTTGGGAAGAGGAATAGTTATTCGGTTCCACCTGAAATACATACAACAAATGTTAGCATTTTACACTGATAGTTGTTAAGCAACCCTCTGTTTTGCAGATATGTTTACTTCTACTGGAAGCTTTGTGAGAATTTTTTATTTAAAATCTGGTCAAATGAAGCAGTGAAGTCACTGCAGCTTTAGAAAACATAAATGAAAAAAAGATCATGGCCTATGATATTTTCATAGAATATATGAAAGTTAATTATTCCATTATAAAACCCAGCCATTTTTTTTTCCTGTATGAAGGCATGAAGTCACCCAGGATCTTAACCTGCTTCACTGTAGCAACTTCTCCATCACAATGATTGTCTCTGAAATTGCACACTGCATTACACCTTTCAGTACAACTGAGCTCTGGTTGGTGGAAACCCACACAGGTGAAAAGAGGAGCACAGAGGATCTGGCCTGCTGTGGTCTGGGCCATCATTCTCATAGCATACACGGGGGCTACAACTGCTACACACACCAGGGGTAATGGTTCTTAGGCAAATGGTACAGAAACAGGGGTTGCCAGATCATCGCAATGCTTCAACTACACTCTCTTCTCACGGTCATACGCGCTGCTCTGAAGTGTCGGTGGAAGCTGGGGTACAGAGGGATACGGTCTTGGGATTTGTGCTATGCAACAAGATATCACAGTTCATTTTCTGGTCAGAACAGTACCAAAGAGACTTAATAAAGAGAAGGGCTGATGTAAGAAAGTGACACTGACAACCATCTCCATCTGCAGAAGTACAGAGGATGTGCTTCACTGTAACCCAATACTGGGATTCCACGTGAGTATAGGTGTCTGAGGATGTGAATATGGCTTTGACTGATGGTTCCTCTGACTAAGAAGAAAACTTTTGTGGCTTTGACGTGGCATAAGTTTTCTTTTAATTACCAGCATGCTGTCCACAGAGTTTTTTTGTAATTTATCTTTAGTATCAGAAAAATAACATTATACCACAGAAGCAGCCCTATATATTTCAAATTTCATTACTGGGCAGCCAGGCAGACCAGAACACTCCTTCCTTGCTGTTCTCAGCTAGTAAAAAATGAAAGATGACATGGGGTCGTGTGCTTTGCTGCTTTCCTCTGTCACCTATAATTCACTTCTCTAATCTTGCATCTCAGTTAGCTTTGCAGAGAACACTCTCACCCGCTGTAATTTTCAGAGGCGTAGACGGTGCTGTGGGGAAGGTGAGGCCCAGCACATATCTCAGGCAAACACTCAGTGTGGAGCAGGGACCAAGAGCGACCATGGTTTGTTGAAAACTCCAAGCTGACACTGATAACACAGTGAAGGAAAGAAAGGAGAAAGACACTGTGAGTCTACCTGGCATAGATATGAATGTAGACATATCAACACGGAGAAACCACCACAACTGCTATTCCTAATAACAGATGATGAAAAGTGAAATAATTTAAAGCAGACTTTGAATGCAAAAAAATCTTGAAAATACAAACATGAAACAAAATGGAGTGTTCAAAAACCAGAAGGGTAGCCTGTAGGCTGAGGATTGTCTAAGCATCTAGTCCTTGTGTGGCCGCCATCTAGGTAGTGTTTTTATGCTGCTGCTGTTAAATGAGCCTGATGTTACTCTCATATTTCAGGTACAAACGGTTTCAAAAATAATGAGGAGAAAACTTGGATTAATCAGAGCTAGACAGCATCATATGAGCACAGGACACTCAGAACTGCCAGCTGCTAAGCATTACATCTTCAGAAGGTGGTAAAAGACCACTAGTTATTCATGCACTGGCTGGCTCTTCCCTTTCATTGCTGACACATATTAACTTCATTGGACTTCTCAGTCATCTGTGTCCTCCAGCTGTCACGCCTGAATGGAGACCAGAAAAGCACTATGGAACAGTGAAAACAGCCATCCCTCACTGAGGACTGCAGAGGGTGAAGGGGACCTGGGGATGGGCACCCTTCAGAGAGGAGCCATGGGAGCCTCCGCGCTGCCCAGCCATAACGGTCTTTGGAGGCTTTCTCCCACCTCACAGAGCCTGTAGCGCTCTACTGGTGAATTTTTGTGAATTTTGTGACAAAACCATATGCAAAAACTTCTGAGTTGGTTGGAAAAAGGCTGCTGTTCTCTGGTTTCATAGACTGGTAATAAATCAAACCATCCATGTGCAGGCGGTGACCTTAGAGAACTGGAAACTCTGTGAGTCTACGACATATATCCACTGAGTCTATGACAAAGAGTTGTTAAACCCATTCTCCCAAAAGCTAATTGACAAATTCAATTTTCAAAAAGGTATTACTAGAATTTTTTCCTTCCCTGTTTCACTGCAAAAAAATAAAATGTTTACAATCTAGGAGCGTAAGGATATCCTTAGATCTTTTACATTCTGAAGACTGTGAAAGAGTCATATAGAAAGTGCTTGATTTATTAAGGAGTATTTTACTGAAATACTCCTGTAATTTCCTCCACATAATTAGCTTGTAATATCCTGTTTTATTTTAAGTAATGTCAGTGGAACATTATAAAAGTCATCACTCTTCACCTCAATACTAAATTATTTGATTATAACTTTTCCTTTTCATTATAATTTGCTGACAATATTACTTTATTTAAATATACCATCACTATGATATTGTAAGTGTGTATTAAAATGCTTTATGGAGGTTTTTACTAATTTATTTCTGATTTAACTGTACCGATACCTTGGAGGGTCATGTTTACTGCATATATTCAGTGCGAGTCTCTTACATTTGCAGTAATGAAAGCATTATGAATAATGCTGTAGACCAGGACATGGGAAATGCTAACGTATTTCGGAAATACAAACAGGGATAATGGGAGCCTAGTGCTTATTTTGTTATGAAGAAGCTCACTTCTGCTTCAGAAATAGTTTACATGAGTGAAGAATATTAAACTTTCAAAATATATACTAATCCCCATCAGATAACAGACAGAGACAGAGGCTTTATTTAGCACATGTTTACAGGCCAGGAGTGTTTACAGGCAAAGTTTTCACTTTCTGTGTAGAAAAATGTTGCTGCCTTCCCTTCCTATCAAATATAAGTGCAAAGCCTTGTTTTTTACTGCCCCTTGAATTCTGCTTCCCTGCATGGCTGCTAGGACTGTCAGTGCTAATGTAGCTCTTTCCAGTTGGAAATAGATGCATGGGACATGGATGCGAAAGCATTTACAGTTTCCTACTTTAAACTCTTGGTGCTGGAAAAATATCAAATTAATCCAGGATAAACAGTCTCACATATACAAAAGGAAAAAGGGACAGTGGACAGTTTGTTTTTGGGTCTCCTGCTTGAAGGATGTTAAGAAAGTGGAGAGGTGAAGCAGAGGATGACAAGGATGCCTGTGGCCTTGAGCTCTGAATTAGGAGGGGCTGGGGAGGCGGCTTGCTCAGCTTGGAGAGGAGGCGTGAGCTATGGCAGCCTGTGATGGTGCAGAGGGAACTTACAAGGGAGCCAGAGCGAAACTCTCCGCAGTACTGGCAGGCACCGTAGAAAGGGCAATGGCCATATAGACATGGCTTCCGAGTTCTGGACTGGACATTAGGAAACACTTTCTCACTTGACCAGGTTACCCAGGGAGGTAGGACAATGTCCATCCATGGAGGTCTTCAGGTCATGGATAGGCAAAGCCATGGCTTCCCTGACCTAAGCTGGTAACCATCCCACCTGCAGCAGCAGGTTTCACCAGATGACCTGTGAAGGTCTGTTATGGTTTGGCTGCGGCCGGCAACAAAAGTGCCACACGGCCTCCCCTCCCCCCACCGGGGCACGGAGGAGAATGGAAAGAAACAGGCAGAAACTGGTGGGTCGGGATAAGGGGAGTTTAACAGAACAGCAAACAAAGGGAACAGGAACAACAACTATACGGATAAGGAGAAAACACAACACAAACCGCACGACCCAGAGAGCCGCTCTCCTGGACTGGACCGCCGCCCGTGCTCCCGAGCTGTGAGAGTTCCCGCCGCCCAGCTCCCCCCACCAGAACCCAGCACGACAGCACATGATATGGAATACCCTGCTCTGTTTGGCCAGGTGGGTTCAGCCGGCCCGGCTGTGTCCCTTCCTGGATTCTAGTGAAAATTAACCCTGTCCTGGCCAAACCCAGGACAAGGTCCCTTCCAACCAACATTTCTAATATTCTACAAGATACCGAGCAGCAAAGGACTCCCTTCTTTCCCGTTCTCTCCTCCTTAACTCCCTGGAAAAAATAACAATTAACTTCCCAATGAAGTGAAGCCAGCAAAAGAGTTCTGTGGTCAGTGCACAGGCAGTGACATCCTCATATTGATGGTTATCAAGACAAGAGTCGTTTATCACCAGTCTTACAAGAATTAGATATGCTTGTGACATCAGAAATCTCTGGGAGGTCAGTAGGGCAGGTTTCTGCCACTGCCTTTAATACTTTCCCCCTTACACAGTATTAAGAGTTAAATCTCATATCCATTAGAAACTGGAGCTAAAGTAGCTCTGAAATTGTGAGCAAATTTCAGAATAATGAACCAAGAAGAGGAAGTTTTGACCTGGAAAGCTATTAAATAGATGCCTTATTGTATATGAGGTGTATAAACCTGGGCCTGTGGAGATCAGGAGAAACATTAGCTTTTGAGCAGCTTATATTTGTCATTATTTGCTGGCTTCGTTGTTTCTGAGAAAAAAATCCATATATTCATATAGATGCTATAAACCAAAATGTGCTAGAAAGCTGATAATCAAAAGAGAAATCTCCCCAGTTGTACCTGTTACCAGGTTGATAAGTTCCACAACCCAAACTGATGGAAAATTGGATCATGTGAGTCACTGTGGAAGGGAGCACTGGAAGGACATGGAAGTAATCCACAGCCCAGACATTCCTGTTGTGGCCTTGGTGACTCTTTTGCTTCAGGCAAAACTTGGTTGCCGGAGTCTGCAGATCCGGACTAATCACAACAGAAACCAAAGATGGAACCTTTAAAAGAAATTAAATCAGCCTTAAATACAATAAATACCATTTAAAAAGGTCACAAAGTACTATTTAAAATAGAAAAGCAACTTCAAATGTGCTGAACCAAACATGTGCTTTTCTCTCTCCTTGCTTCATTTCTGTTAACTTTTTTAGCCACCTTTATATCATTTTTTATCGTGTTTGTAGCTATTAACACTCTGGATATCGGTGCTGCTTATCGCCTTAGTGGGATCAGTTTGTCTGGTTGTAAAGATGCTGTAGAAAAGACTCTACCTTCCATGTTCTGAAAAAAACTAGTTCATGTTGTCAGTGCTCAGCTGCTAACGGAAGACGCTATTTGTCCTGCGGCCCTTCAGCTCACAGAAGCAAATGCAGGCTGATGGCATGTCTGCTCTGAATATGTGAGAATGGAGTAACAGCATGATTTCACAGGCATATGTAGGGAGGATGTTATGTTGTGGAAATAAATGAAAGCATTGCTTTATGAAACTTAGCCTTTGTCCTAAAACAGTGTAATTAGACATTTATTATGTCAAAAGAGGATGTCAGCTTTAAACCTGCCTGTTTGAAAAAAATCTCCACAATGAATTCAGTGTAATTTCAGATCCTATCTCTCCCCAAGTTCCCCAATTATTTTTTTATTATTTTACAATTACAGTTTCCTTAGTTTTAAAAAAGTCCTACCCTGTCTTTTAAACAGAAGGTGGCGAGGAGGGAAGCCATGCACAATGAAACAATGCAAGTGACTCAGCCAAACTCAGGCCAAACCCTACTGTAAACAGCTGCTCTCTGAACGCTAGAGTTAGAGTGAAAATGCACACAGACATGTGCTTGAAGTCACCTGCATCTTTACCACCAAATTTCCTACACGCTGTACAAGCATACTGCATTTCAATCTCTAGTGCATCCGTGTGTACATGCATTACTTATCAATTTTTGCTGTCTTTTTTACAGCAGCATACTAAGGGCACCTCAGGGCTAGGTTACTCAGGGTAGATGTGATCTAAGTGTTGCCTTGCCCTAGACAGGAAGGATCCTGACAGCATGCTCGAGGTCGTTATGGTCCTGCCTGAGGATGATGGACATGGTTGGAAGGAGGCTGCGCTATCCACAGAGGAGAAGCTGTCTGTGCATACTGCCAGCAACAGCATCCTATGGCTGAGTTCATACCCACACCGCTGCAGATCCTCGAAGAGGGCACACAACTGTATTTAAAATGGAAATAAAAGTTGTAAAATGTGACATTTCTTTCCTGGACCAGGCACTGGAAAGACATCCAGGCATTTCCCAGTCACTCTTCCCCCAGCCACCAATCTCATCACCACTGACCCTCTCAGGATGTAGCTCCTGAGTATCAAACCGTGGCTAGCAGGAGCTCAACTGGAGACAGGAGTAATTATTTTTGAGGAGGTGTTATCACCAAAGTTTTCAGCTGATGGCTGGAAATTTCTGCCCATTTGCCTATTATTGTAGCACTAGCCAGTGCCACAGTCCTGCTCTGGGGTGGAGCAAACAGCAATAAGTGCAGACCCATGTCGCACAGGCACCCTATTGTGAGATCTGCAGGAGACTTATGTGCTTGGGAAGATCACGTTTGACTGCTCCTATGGAATGCAACATACACCATTGTTGCAATGGCTTAAAAATAGATGGATCTATCCATCCCATCCACCCACTTTGTTTAAGACAATTTACCTTGTAAGCAGCATAGGTCAGGGTATCAAGAGGTATGTGTTCCCTCCTGCCTTCAATCTTGGCATAAAGTATGACATCGTTTTCATGGGATTCTCCAGAATCACAAGTTCCCCCTGTACAACACACATTTGAGAGAGACAAAAATTAATTCAAGCCCTTGTTATAGGAAAGTGGAATCATGCTATTCAGCTACAATTACAAAAATAATTACAACCAGATGCTGTTTAACTTAGGATATGAAACAAAAGAACACTAGCCCTAAGGACATAATGTATAAGAACTATTTGATCAGATACACCATGCCAGAGATCAAGGGGGTTGACAATTATGAAAACCTCAAGTAACTCAATCAGCTTATCAAAATAATTTTAATATACAATACTGTGCCCAAAGCAATACTTCTATCTGTATGCTTTAAATCCTATTTGCATAGAAATACTCTGTTTTTTCAGTTCTCGTCAGCAAACTGTTATTTAGTACTCACACTCCGTGCAGCCACACACATTGTATGTGAGGACCTCTTCAATACTTCTCAGCTGATAGTTTGGCAGTAGAGAATTTGCTTTTAGTAGGAAATAAGAAAGATTGCTGTTTACCTTTTTTGTTGTGCCTCTGCTTCTACTATCTACACCATATCCTAAAAGGCATGGATGGATGGAATCTATTGTATCACACAAAACATGTGTGATATGGTTGTCTCACTGGAAAGGGACAGCATCTGTAATATCTTCGTATTGGTAGAACCCAAAACACTTATTAATCTTCTCTGAAAAAGCAGCTGTATTGGCAAATTTGAGCATTGATATCTGCATTATAGTTATGAGATGGACATCATCACACTAGTTTGGCATTCTGGAAAAAAGTTTTTAAAACAGAGTATCTGCAATTGAAACAAGAAACATCATTTCCCTGTACACTATGGGTATTGCAGGTATTACAAAAGAAACAAACCAAAACAAACCAAAACAGAAAAAAAACAGGATGAGGGATCTTCTTTGAAAAGTCTGTAAAGTAGAAAGGTTACATATCTGAAACACCTTTTCTGCTATTTTCACTACAGATGGCCAGTTCTTGGAATGGAATAGGCAAAGCAGTCCAGAAACCTAGGTAAGATCTGCATCTTTGAGCTGCATTATACTGTCCTCTGCTTGTCTGAATGTTTAAACTATTAGTTATTTAATTTACAAGTACATACAGAATACATTTTTCAAGTGATATCCCACTATCCTCTGTGCCTGCATGTGCTGACAACTTCTCCCCTAAGTTCAGAAGGTTGAACAAATTTCTTTCCTGTTTCTCTTGCAGGTGTTGTAATGCTCGGAAGAACTGGGAAAAATCATCCTCTTTTTCCTGTGGTTTATTGGTAATTCATGAAACACAGAGGAGATGTGCGACAATACAGGACAACAACATGAGGTCTTCCACCCATTAAATAAAGGCGTTTTTTCCTTGTTGATTCAGAAGGTTGCTTGTGGAGGTCACAAGTTTAGTCTCTGCTTCCTCCTTTATTATTCTATTATTCTTTACTTTTAAGCAAAAACCCTTACTCCCTCTAAACCTGGTGTTGAGAGAATAACCTCATGCAATTTCCTTTATGTGCAAAATAAAAGTTCTGGAAAAACACTGTGAGGTACTGAACGATCACCACCGTGTTCATTGGGATTTTGGTCTGTTGCAACATTGAACTAAGGCAGCTGCACTGACAACAGTGGGGAGGGGAAGCAGCAGGACAGGTTTGTTTTCACTGCTTTCTTAGCCCTGGTAAATCACTGAGGTTGCACTTTGTCCCAGCAGGGAATGTCCACAGATGATGCTAACACCACATCAGTGCTTTCCACTAAGGATGCCACATGTAGGCCATACCTCATCCAAGACTGTAGCACACTATAGAACACACTGTGTGAATCTCACTCTGGGCCAATACATTAGCAGAGGAAAACATTTATGAATATAATAACAGCTTTTGAGCAGAAACTATTCTGTGGGTTCGGCCAGCGAAGATTGTCCCACCGTTATGCTACTCCTACCTCATCCTCAGGTGCAACTCTGTTCATTCTGATGCATTAACACCAGGGTCCACATGAATATGACTGCAGGAGGATATGCCAGGCACCTGTAAAATCCTCTGTGGTGTGGTGAGGATGACAAAGATATGACCATTTCTTCTAATATAAGCAGCAAGGGGCATCAAATGAAATTAGAAGGTACAAGACAAGATACTTCTTCATGTGAAGAATTGTTTGACTATGGGGTGGCTACAGGGTCTTGTGGATGTAACAGGCAGGTTCAGCTGATAAAAACTAGTGCCAGAGATCATTTTAGACACTGTAGGGACCTGCCTGACCTACCTGCTGCTCCAGTAGGCTGAGCCTCTCCCACAAACCCTGGGTCATATCTGATAGTCTTGTGCTTGCACACCTCAAGTGGCAACAACAGCCAGTGCTCGTGTAATGAATCTTGCCTGAGGACTGAACAACAGTGAACCCACACCTATGTGTGCACCAGGTGCTTAAGCATCTTTTATATCAAGGGAGATCCAACCCATGCAGTCAGCGAAGTCCACAGAGTCGCTCAGCTGGTCTAGCACAGATATCTCACCGTGAGCTGAATGGGTTTTTCCAGCAATGGTACAGACCACATCTCCTCTAACTATAAAGGAAATTTAGACACTGATCTTACATGAACACACCTTCATGTAACTTCTACATTAAACTGTTTTAACCTGAAACTAAATGTTTATGTCAGCCAAAAAAAAAAAAATATAGCTGGATAAATTCAAGGAAGAAATGCCCACCAAGGGCTACTAAACACAGAATGCCCTGTCTGGTTCAGAAAGATTTTCATCTGCAAGTCAGTGCCACCTGGAAGAATATTTTTGGGAGGCCTATTTATGTGCCCTCCATGTTTGTACACCTGTGTGGGCATCCTGAAGGGTGGACTCTTGGTCTGACTGAGAGTGGGCAGTCTTACATCCTCATGGGCATCACAGTCACGAATCAGAGCTATCTTCTTCTGAGGAGTATTTATAATAGTTCTATGCACACTGCACAATTCATATCTCACATGGTCCACATGTTGTATTACATTAGGAATATATACTCACCCATACTGAAATAAAATCTTAAGTTCCCATAACCTGTAGTGTCCATGTATGGAGTGCATATTTTTCTTTCTCCATCTCTGATAAATACCATGGCTGAGCCAGATTCCAGTGTCCCACATTCTGTACCAATGACAGCTCCAAATATGTCCCACCTGGAGAGGTCAACAGTGGGTGGAGAATGTACAGAGGCACGTTATGTATAAACTCACACAAAACATGTGCTAGGAGTTCATTCATACATACAAAAGTAGCTGCTGCTACTCTTACAGAAGACAATAAAGTGCAGTATTTCAAATATGATTCCTACGACATTAGTTACATACTCAATACTAGTTTTTAAACTCAGTTGACTCAAATAAAGCCAAGTAAATGTATATATTTTAAATAAATTGGCAGAATTGCATGAATTAGTAAAAAAATGAGGCTTTCAATGAATGTTATTTTCAAATATTTAGTATTTTGTTGTTCTACTATCATCATTATTTTTCTGGCATAAAAATGTTTAAAATATAATTGTATTCTGTTTCCTTTCATATAATCTAAGGTTTATAGATCAATGAAACTTGAAAAGCCGCATGCCCACCATATCTGCTATACAGTCATTAAATATGTAGGTAATAGCTGAAAATGCTCTCTTTTCATCTTTTAGAGCATTTAGTGTAACAGTTTTTAACCAACACACGAACAGAACACAAAAAAAGGCTGCTGTATTTTAATATGTGATGATACAATCTTTCTCAGTTTTTTGTGCAACATTTTCTCTTATTTTTATTCAGTGATAATTAAAAGAGCTGTTGCAGAATTGTCAATTAAATATTTTTTGTTGAAAATATGTTTTCATCATGAAAGCACTGTTTTTTTCAAAATTCAGTTAAAATATTTTTGAAGATTAGAAACTGTTGAAAACATACATTATTTTGTTCTGATACATTATTGTTCATGTTGAAGTCCTAATTAATTCACACTAAAATTTTTTTAAAATATAAAGATGATAAAGCAAAGAAATTATTTAGAATCACTAAATCCAGATAATCCAATCATTTAACTAACCAGCATGATTCAGGATGAACGAGAAAACACTGACTTTTGGAAACCTTTGTGGGAAGGCAGAGCCTTTTGACGTCCGTTTCCAGCAGAAACCATCTCTGGCAGCGATGTGCCATATGACAATTTCAAAAACTGTCATTTCAAGAAATTAACAGTCTATTTATCAGTTTAACCCTTCAAACTATTTCAAAATGTATTTCTAGGATCTTCTTAAAAGCTGCCAGTTTTCCTAATGACCTAAGCTGTGACAGACCAGCAATGCGCCTGTTTGGAAATCCTGCTTTAAAACTGTCAGTCATTTCCCTAGGAATTAGTGAGCTTAGTATCACTGAAAAGCTTTTTTAATGTAAATATAAATATGTTAATGGAAGCAGAGTTTAACCTAACTCTGATTCTGTCATGCAGGCTTTTTAAAGGTAATGTGCAATATAATCAAAATACAGTTTTGAAAATGGGTCTCTTGGGCTGCAGGCAAGCACCGAATTAAGCAGTTGTGCCTACTTTAACTTACACGACAAAATCTCACAATGCTCCATTGATCTTTTGTATGCTCTATTTAGCTCAATTAGAACACTCGCTGTAGTGACCCACAAAACAACTCAGGGTCATGAATGATGCAGATCATGGAGGTTTCCAGGGATCCCCTCCTTTTAGGCAGCATTAGAAATGAAAACCAGAAAGTTCTACAATGTTAAAAACCGGGCACTTTAATAAAAATACCTCAAAACACTGTAAGGATAAACGGAGACAGAACCTGGGTGATGGCATGAGACAGAAGTAGACATTCTTGACTAAACATTATATTTGGATTCATTTATCCCTCACATGACTCTTGAAATTCTTCTTCACAAAACAGATGGTAGAATGATACATGGATCAAAATTAGATTGGAGGTCCGAAGCCACAATGTGTCTGCTAGAGAGGCCAGAGCCAGCCTGATGTGAGGATCCACGCACGTTTAGGATCAGCCCCTAATTTATGCAGTTAAAGAGAAACAGAATGACAGTGGGAAGATGCGTGGTACTAACAACAGCAACCCCTATCCATGTAGCCTACTGCTTTAGCTGGGACATGCAAAAAATACCAATGAACTGCTTCTCAAAACCTACGGCAAGCTCCTCGGCCCTCACTGTTGAACTCCTTTAGATGTCTCACCTTGGAAAGTGTTTGGGGCAGAGGAAGGTGGTGGTGCCCCTGCATGTGAGCTTCCTTTTGCTCTCCCTTACGAGGGATGCTTCTGCCTTGCCTGTGAGAGCTGCCAGGCTCCAGCTGATGTTAGAAAGTGGAGCCTGAGAACTTCCTGCAGGCTCTGGCTCAGGTATAAAGTGTTTCTGTGACTATCTGAATACAGCAAAATGACATTTCAAATATAGTTCAAATAACATTCAAAAACCTTGCTCTAAGAGGGAATTAAGGAAGCTCATCTATTCACAGTTGTCTACAATTCCCAATGCAAAACCCCATAGAAATATTTCAATGCAGGACAGTGGTGGTGACAATTTTATACAATGGGGTTGTTGTCCATAACATCACCCGAGTTCAGTGTGTATTCATGGCTGCATGCGATTTAAACCTCCATGGTTATAGCAACAATTCAAAGAAGGAAGTTTCTAATACAGAATAAGATTTAAAAAGCAAAAAATAAAACAGAAAAAATGGTGAGGGCTTGGGCAGGCTGCTTAGTGCCTCAGAAAACAGAACTATCCCCTGCTAAGGCAGACTGCTGCACCACCAAGATTTTACATGCAGGGAGGCAGATCAGGACGTGGTTTCTGGGACTGGAGGCAGGACGAGAGAACAAAACGCACCGGCCGGCTGCCCTTGCTGTGGTCCTGGCCGGGAACATGGCACCTGCGGGCTGGAGGTAGGCGCGGTGTGACACTGAAAATGTGACATTACTAATTTGGAAGAAATTGTGCATTTGCTAACCAGGGTATGGTATAAGGATTTTATTTCCATATGTCTACTCACTGCAGCATTTACTACTGTAATTAATTTTTAAAAGTTTACTCAGTATCTAAGAAGGAAGTTTTTTGATTAGAACAGCTGACGCTGAGGGGTCTGGCCTGACTTAGCTCAACTGAACAGCCGGTCCAGCAGAGACAGGATCTACAGACAGGGCAGATGTCCCCAGGTAACACTCCCATCCTGTTTTTCCAAGATGGAAAAAAGACTGAGAAAACACCTCAAATGTACCCCACGTGGTGACCTAACACGCAACACACATGTACTCGTTGTCTTTCCATTGTCTGAAGCAGCACCCACTATGCCACGGATGATTATTCAAACTGGGACAGAACTCACAGTGAAAATTTTTTCTGTAAGCCCCAAATAAACCATATGTCCACAGGATACATTAGCATGTATTTCTTAAAAGGTGCTCTTTACCTTCAGCACAGCATAGGCAGCACTTGAATCAGCTGCTAATGATCCAAAGCACCTTGTATGTTAAAATCAACATTCAGCAGAGACACAGAAATTAGCAGTGTATGTTTCTCATTGTCCTGGGGTTACAGCAACTAATGACATTCTTTTTTTTGTAAATCAAAAAGAATCAAGACCACATTGTTGGTTATTTTCTTTTTTGTCAGAATTTATACACAGAGGTATCTAAAATGATACATGTTTATCAGGACATTTATTTTTTAAAGCTCACTCACATTTTGGTAAGAGTAGTAATTTTGCTGTCCTGGATGGTTTCTTTTCGTGCCCTTGCAGCAGTGCCTGTTGAATCTGGCTTTACAGGTATGCTTTGAATCCAAATACATATACTTAAAGTAAAAACAGCAAAATATCAGCTAGATCCTCAGCTCTTGCCTGGCAGGCATGGCCATGCTCTCGGTGCTGGAAAGTGGGAACAAGCTGCTGCTTCATCTGTCCTACCTCCTCCTCCTGCCGTGGCACCCGCAGGCTTCTGCACAAGCAGGAGCTCTCTCCTGGCAAAGCGTGGCTCACAGCAGAGACCCAGAGGGAGATGAATTTCTCAAGGAATTTGATTTCATATGCGTATGAGTTTGTTAGCAGCACTCAGGTACAAACGAAAAAACAGATCAATATCATGTGTTTCTTCAGAATGACTACGTAATTAACAAGCATAGATTTTTTTCATTAAAAACTTTGGTGGCAAGATGGTCAGGAGACAGACTGTTCCTCCTTGCCTTTCTGGACTTCTTTCTTCGTAAAACCCACAGTCACTTGTTATTTACCGTATTGCTATTTATCCTAGTCACAATCTTCCCTGACTACACAGCAAAAACAAAATGCAGTTCTCTGTTTGTCCACTTTCCTGATCTCTGCCATGACGCTGCACGCCTGCTTAGGGCCCCATGTGGGGTGAGGGCACTCACCCTTTAGGCTGGCTTTCAAATTCTTCTGCCCACTGCTCCTGGGCATCCTCTGTGGAAAGGTCCACGTCCCGGGTTGTGGCAAAATTGAACTCGCTGCCTTCTGTCCCGTGGAAGTAGATGGTGTTTCCGTCCGACTGGCAGCTATGCTGTGGACAAAAGGACGTGATGTTACATCAGGTTTGCAAGGGTAGCTGTCCTGATGACGCACAGTCAGAGCTCAGAGCAAGCTTTATGTTACCTAATGACTCACCGACATCCGAAACAAAATGAAAAATGGACAGTCATCTTTTATCTTTCTTTGCCCAAACCCAGTGATGATTGCATCCTAATCTTGGACCTGCTTACCTACAAACGCACTTCAGACCATTGTAAAACCATACCTTTGGGTGTTTTCGGTTTCTGTTTTAAAGCATTGCCATTATGTCTGGCACATACACAACTGTGTGTACAAAAAACTTCAGTGTTGTATCAAATATTGCTATGGATATTCTGTCGGCATAAGAGTTTCATGATGTGGAACACATGTGAGATCTCCATGCCTGAATTTTGGCCAGCAGAGGTGTTTGTGTGCAAAATTGCTATGTGTTACCATACAGTAAACTTTGGGCCTAAGTGTACGAGTAAAAAAGGCTATATCTGCCACATTTAATTCGACAAGCATAACAAATAGCTCTGTAGGCAAACCACTCTTGCGATACAGCAGTCTCAGGCGTCCTGAGGCCGCCCCCACAAGCAACAGGTTTTCTTTTCCCATTGCGTTTCTGTGTATGCCACCTCAGCTGCCTCAAATGCAGCCACGCATCTGCTCCAGCGTGCCCTGACTACTACGACTCTCCAGGCATATTGACCTGGAAGAAGCTGTCTGTGAGGGGGTTACAGTACAGATTTTCTTCTTTCTCCCACCCATTTTTGCATTCTTGTGTGTCTGATAAAATGGTAAAAGCCTGCCTACTCTGTGTGGCTGAAACAGATACTGGAAGCTTCTAAAAAAGATGTACCTGGTCTTAATGCAAACTGAGAACATGGCATTTTATTGAATTGTTGGTACTACAACAAATAGTACAAATAGTACAACAAAGAAACAATTAGCTCAAACACTTTTTTGGGTGAAATCTTGGTCACAGTAAAAATAAGAAATTATTAATTAGAATAATTCTGCATTCTTACCACAGTTCAACATCTGCAAAAAAAGAGATACAGTAACACCAAATTGCATTGACCTTTTCAGTATCATCTATGGCATGCCCTCTTGTCTCTGAACATCTTCATAACATGCCAAAGGAAAGTATGACAATCACCTCTTCTGCGTTTGAAAAGGTCATGGTAGTGCCATGTAAGTGAATAATTAAATTTTTAACAAAGAGGAAGATGTGGCAAGAAATGAAAACTGCCCAGCACATCTTTGTCTATGGGATTTTATGAGCAAAGCACAAAATAATACATTTTTTCAGGTTCTGTAACTCTTCCTTCATTTGTCAATGCATAAGAGAGACATAATTGAAATTCTTTTGTTGGTGATTTTCACGTACAGTCTCCAATAACTTAGCAATTAATTTATATTTAGGAATATAATTCGTGACCATGTTTCTAGAGGTGCCTACACATTGTTAGAAAAAAATCTGAGTACTTAAAGTCTTTGGTCTATAGTTAAATGACAACAGCTCTGTGTTTATTAACAGTGACTAAATATCACTTAACACACTATAAAAATGTAAAGACTGTTTCAACTGCTAAAATAAACAAATTGCTGTTAAAGTAGTTTTCTTCCAAAGAAAGGTCAAAGCAATAGAAAGATTTTGAAGTGTTGATAATTTATCACAGAAACTAAACAGATTTTGTCACAAGCCTCCTTTCTCAGTTAATGCACCATATACACAGTGCACCATATATGTAGCTGCTGCCACTGAAAAGGCAGAATAATTTACGCATAAAATATTTTATAACTAGCAGAAATTAATGAAACCATTTTCTATTTTACTTCTCTTTGAAAAACACCGTTTTTACTATGCAGTTATTTATGATTGACTGAGAAATGGCTTTTGTATCCTTCGCGCTCGCAGATATTGCTAACATCAGAATTTTAAGGATAATTTGTTTATTTTGCATCTTGCTTTTCAGAATTTTCTTCATTTGGTGAACAGAAATGAAGTATCCTTTATCTGTCAATCAATCTGCCACAAAATTCCTGTTATCTGCAGGCAGTCAAGTAAATATGCTAAAAACAAATATTCAGGCTAGAAGCTTCTTCAAATTTATACATAACCCTTCATATCTTAGGAAACAAATAGACAAATAGATCCTACTGAGCTAGTTATTACAATTGCATACAAGCTTTGGAAAAATCCTTTATAAGACTTACTTATTTCTCAAGTGCTAAGTTATATAGAAGTATATACTTGATAGTGGGGTATGTATTTATTAATCTTTTGTCTGATGAAAGCTACCTATTAAAATAAACACGAAACAGATACAACCCCATTATCTTTTAACATTTGTATGTCCTTCTGCTGTCTACTAGAATATTTACTGAAGTACATGCGATGGAGTTTCCATTTAGGTTGACAAGATCAATAAATGGGAAATTTGGCAGAAGGGTGGATACGTAATTATTTATACAGTGGTGTATGATCGACCCTTTATGAAAGCTCAAAATGACATGGAAGCATAATTTATTTCATTAGTTCTATAAAACTATTTCTATGCTTTTATATGCACCAACGCAGTATCTATGAATATGTATTTTATACATATTTTATGAGTTAATGAACTACACAATGTATGGCTCAAATCACCCCCTGCTCATGTTAGCTTTGAACCTCATGTGAAACAGCTATGCAGAGAAAAGTTCAGACTGAGGTTTAACTCCTTCTGTTGCTCCACATACCTATGAAACCAGTAATAGAAGCTCATTACCTTTAAAGAGAGTAAGAAAGATCCTCAGAACACATCTACGGCTTTTAAAGAAGTTATGAGAAAGGATCATCCTTTTCTGATGCATTTTTGCCTCAGTGCCTCCATTTGGGACCCTAGACATGTGCGCATGGGAGAAGCAGATGAGGAGCAGCCCCACAGCATGAGCCCAGCTGCCCCAGCACAGGCCAGGGCTCCTCTGCTCATGATCTCATCCTCTCCCACCTGCCATATTTCTCTCGCCTGTGTAATCATCACCCCCAGTTCACACTTCGCTTCCATATTTTTCTTTTCATTTTTCAAGCAGTCGCTCTCCGATGCTGCTTTTAATGCCTTTTATTTTTTTTATCTGATGGGCTGCTGATGGGTGAATAACCTCAAAGAGCACTCAGCCAAATTCTCCAGGAGCGAAAGAAGCTCCACAGGAGATGGTCCCTCACTGGCATCACCCTCAACTACCTTGTCAGTCTTGTTCAACATCCCAGAGGCTGCTGACTGTGTTGGATTATTTTGTGGTTTTCTAATAGGGCTTGAACAGATTAGAGGCTGAATTGAAACCATCAGGCTCATTTTCTCTTGGGTTCCACCCAGGATTTGAATCCAAGCCTTTAGAAATGAAGAACTAAAGTACAATTTACATACTGTGTTGTCTCTTTCCCAAATTAAAGGCTTTACACTTGTAGTAGTAATTTATATACTTCAGTATTTAAAGACTGAATTTTACAGATCTTTTTTTTTTGGTCATTCTAAAGTGATAGAAAATGTGGAATGAACAAGTACTGTGTTTTGAAACAAACTGTATTAAGTTCTCCTTAAACCGGAGAAACTGCAGATCTCTCCATGTAGATGTAGAGTTCTCTTTTACAAATTGAAGATTAAATTTTTTCTCTATTTCATTTTTATTTACACTTAAATGATTTACAAGACGAGAACAAATTAGCTTGCTGTGCAAATTTTGTAATTAAAAAGGCCAGATGACAGTAACTTGTAGGATATTTCTCCTTGTTACCATGGAAGCATCAGCTGTAGGTCCAGAACAAAAGCAGAGTTTAATTTTATTTAAAGGGGATTAAAAGCATGTGGAACATGTAGCGTGTCCTTGCACAAATTACAAAACTGAAAATTTAACTAATAGGTGAAGAAAAATTAATTTAGAGAATAAATCTTTTGACAAATCTGATAACCTTCATTAAACAAAGTTTTCTCCCGAATCACCTACACAATAGAACATAGGGCACTGGCAGGCACTTGAATGGAGCTACTTCACAACAACAACCATTTCCCATTTTCTGCAACTGGAGTGGGACTATCAGCCTGCCATAAGTAAACTGCTGTATTCCTAAATAAACAGCCCCCGCCTGCTGCCAAATGGAAAGAAGCCAGGTTCTGTTCCGGGACTGTGGTCATCCCAAGGGGAAAAAAACCCAGTTTCATTTAATCTGGCACTACCAATAGTATTATTCACTAGCTGTACTTGTTAAGCTATTGCTTTGCATGAATAGGGCAAAATGAAAATTGGCTGGATGCATTCCCATATCTCAGCATGCTTGGATTTGCTTTCAATCTAATCTTCATTCTGACTTTTCTGTGTTTCTAAAGTTTGTCTGCTGGATAGTTATGGTATCACTGCTTTTTCCCTACTCTCCAAGGCCCGGCATGGCTCATCTTCACCTGCCTCCACCATCTTCCACATGAACTATCTTGTGGCTCACTTTTCCTTTTCTGCCAATGCTTGCCACTACATCTGCTGATGAGATGACAAAATTTCCATGCTCTTGCCCGTTCTGTCCACCACACTTGGCAAATTCATAGAAACCTAGAATCATAGGTTAGAAAAGACCTTTAAGACCATCAAATCCAACCATTCACCCAACATCACCATGCCTGCTAAACCATGCCCCAAAGTGCCACATCTACACATATTTTGAACACCTCCAGGGATGGTGACTCCACCACCTCCCTGGGCAGCCTATTCCAATGCCTGACCACTCTTTCAATAAAGAAATTTTTCCTAATATCCAGTCTAAACCTCCCCTGACACAGCTTGAGGCCATTGCTGCTCGTCCCATCACTAGCTACCTGCGAGAAGAGACCAACATCTGTCTCATTACAACCTCCTTTCAGGTAGTTGTAGAGAGCAATAAGGTCCCACCTCAGCCTCCTCTTCTCCAGATTATACAACCCCAGTTCCCTCAGCTGCTTCTCGTAAGACTTGTTCTCTAGACCCCTCACCAACCTCGTTGCCCTTCTCTCGACACGCTCCAGCAACTCAATGTCCTTCTTGTACTGAGAGGCCCAAAACTGAACACAATACTCCAAGTGTGGTCTCACCAGTGCCGAGTACTGTGGCATGATCACCTCCCTGCTCTGGCTGGCCACACTATTGCTGATAGAAACCAGGATGCCGTTGGCCTTCTTGGCCACCTGGGCACACTACAGGCTCATGTTCAGCTGGCTGTTGCCGAACACCCCAAGATACTTTTCCGCCGGGCAGCTTTCCAGGCATTCCTCCCCAAGCCAGTAGTGTTGCATGGGGTTGTTGTGATTGAAGTGCAGGACCCAGCACTTGGCCTTGTTGAAACTCATACAGTTGGGCTTGGCCCATTGATCCAGCCTGACCAGATTCCTCTGCAGAGCCTTCCTACCCTTGAGCAGATCGACACTCCCGTCCAACTTGGTGTCATCTGCAAACTGACTGAGGGAGCACTCAATCCGCTCATCCAGATCATTGATAAAGATGTTAAACAAGACCAGACCCAAAACCGAGCCCTGGGGAACACCACTCATGGATTTAACTCCATTCACCACCACTCTGTGCACTCGGCCATTCAGCCAGTTCTTTATCCAGCAGAGAGTACACCCATTCAAACCATGGGCAGCTAGTTTCTCCAGGAGGATGCTGTGGGGAACAGTGTCAAAGGACGTACTAAAGTCAAGGTAGATAACATCCACAGCCTTTCCCCCATCCACTAGGTGGGTCACCTGGTCATAGAAGGAGATCAGGTTGGTCAAGCAGGAATTCCCCACAAGATGATGTCCTTCAGGTACTTCTCTACTGCTTTCCTCAACAAGCCTTGTCATTGACTGAATGACACTGGAGAATGCACTGCTTAACAGCATGAGCACTCTCCCCCATTTCAATATTTCCGTTTACTCCCACATCTCCCCAGTCCCAGCCTGTCTCCTGTTTTATAAAAGCATGGCAATTTCCTGGGACATAGGCTATGTTTTTGGTTTGTGCCTGCAGAGGCAGCAGTGGTACATTCCTCGTTCAGCGCTCTTTAATGCTACAATGGTACCACTACTACAAAAAATACACTTTCATGCTAAAATTGCTGTTGTCTTTGAATACTTCTAGTCTGAATATTTCTAGTTTCTGAGTACAGTTCTTAGCCAAGTCATCCATGAAAGCCAGCAAGTCCCATTAATTCAGGTGAGCTCTCTGTTGTACATTATGAGTGCATTAGCTAATAACTTGAAGACACAGTCTACAGGAGAGAGTAGTGCATAGTTTCAAAGTCAAACTTCTGTCAAGAGTCTGTCACTTTCTTTATCCTGCTCTATACGCCTTACATTTTACATATTCTACCTACAGCTTTCACCTTTTTTTGGTAGCTGCTTTTAGGAAAGCCTCTTGATCGTCTGAGATGCAGAAGGGTTTCAGCTAAGACTGATTAAAACCACTGGTCAGCAAAAGCAGGGAAATCAGATTTGGTGAATCAGTACTTTCCCACTGGACCTATTTATATTTTCATAAATAAGTACCAACCAGTTTTCCATAGCATCTAAATGGCTTAAGGGCCACGAGTAAGATCTGGGATCTTATGTCACTTAACATGCCTGAACAACCTCCACATTTTTAAAGACTTGCATGAAAGCACCATGTTAAGGAGACATCTGCTACCCTCAGTGTGATCTCTTGGCTGGGAGGGACTTCTGGAGGTCTCCCATTCACCCTGCCTTGTGAAGTAGCACAGACATCACCCAGATCAGCCTATACCACAGCTGCAGCTAAGGACACAGCCCTGAAGATTTTTACAAGCTCAAAAGACAAAGATTGGGAATGTAAACAGAAGCACTGAAGTTCATCCAAACCAGTTTCTGTCCCAGTTGTTCAAGTCAAACTTGTGAATCAACAAACACCTCTTGGCTCTCCAGTACGAGATTTCTTGACTTGGAGAGCAGAACAGAGGGCAACTAAATGATACAACTGTGCCATTCGGAGAAGTATCAACAGGAAACACAAGCATGAAATTCCTCAGTGTAACAACAGATTTTTGGCTGAGGTGCTGCATATCATCTTCCTGAGGTTCGTACTCACACTCCCATGAAAATGTTGTTCACCTCTGTGTCTTTAAAGCAGCCACAGTCATCTTTACCATCATTTAATTAGGTTTTTACCAGAGACGAACACTGATGCACCTCTTCGTATTATCTCTCCTGAGCCTAATGACCACGATGATTCTTTCAGACAGCTGTAGCCTTACAATTTATTTTTTGGCCACATTTCTTCCATTGGAATGAGTGTATTGGGCATTTGGGCAGTGCCAGCTTGCAGAGGGCTGATGGCAGATGGAAAGAAATCTGCCCAGTATGCCTTCACCTCTACACGAGCAGAGGGCCATCAATTTCCCCTATTAAGAAGTTGTCACACAGCCCACCCAGCTGGAGGAGCATCTCTGATAGCCAGGCTGGCTGGCGTATGCTATTCAAATACAAAACGCACTTTAAAAGGAAACAAAAATATCGTTTGTCGGCAAATTGAAAATGCATGGCTTTGACTGCAGCCAATTTTTTAATGACCGTAATATTTTAAGTGATTATTTTTGCCACTTCAGATTGCTCCTTAGAGAGGAGGGCTTTTTTAATTAAAATCTAGGCAATGTAAACAGATGAGATATGAGAAGCAGAAGAACAAGAAAAAAACTGAAGAAAATCAATTAGAACAGCATTTTCAGTGGAGCCCTAAATTAGATATTGTGTCTTTCTGGGAATGAGTCACTCAGGTTTTAAAAATTTTTAGATTTTGACATGATAGCAGGTACAAGTATAGATTCAGTCTTGAGAAAATTGTACTGCGTATGCAATGTCTTAGCCAGCAAATGTACGATGACAGAATTTAGGAAAGATTCTAAATTCTAAATTCTGTGGATTTGGCTGTTAATGCTTCTTCAACCAAAGGAAAAAAACATGATGTGATTAGAACGCTTTCCCATGAGATAAACAGGGCTTTAATCTTTCCCACATGCTACATTTTTACATCATTTAATGTAGGTTACAGAATGAAAACCTTGGCTGTGCAAGCAGGCCAGGTGCACGGAGGGTTATAGTGCACCTTCCCTTTCCAAAACAACGGGATGAAACTTGTCCTGTGATGTAGTAACAGTCTATAAAGTGTGTTTTCACTCCTCATTTCCCATTACAAACTGCTATTCAAGGCTAGTGCTCAAAACACTTTGCTTGTTCATGAGTGATTCGCATGATTCGTATGGTTCTTAATTTTCTAGGACATTTAATGATGTTTGTACACCAGTCATTCTGGTGATGACCGATTTCTTTAATGAGTCATTTAACTGGCATGAACTGAATGATTCCTTATGTTATTGGGAACTATTGAAGTTTCTAGCACTCTGTAATAAACATGATTAAACCTCATCTGTTCTTCTGAAAGTAATGATGTGTATTTACATCACTGTAAAATTAGATTAAGAAGGAGTCAGCTGAAGTTGTTTTTACTCTGTGGCATCTAATGGGTCAATTCATGTTGTTTTTATTTAATGTGCATCTCACAGTGACCTGCAAAGACCAAATTCTTTCCTTCGAGGAGGCAAGAAAGACCCCAGGTGCTTTGACGCCAGCTCAGAGATAATGCTGGCCCCCTGCCACTCCCCACCACACTTCCGAGCCACGGGAACTGGCATGGAGGAAGGTGCAGGCTCAGCATTGCTGCCTGACAGCGATTCGCAGCTGCCCAGACAACTCACAGCACTGCAGTCAACCACCTATCAGTTCCAATGGCCCCTAGGCCCTGTATCTAAGTATTATTATTTTAATTAAAAGTATGAGTATTAACAAAAAAAAAAAAGGCAAGAGCAATTCCGTGCATGGCTAGATTCAGCCCTATGGATATGCAGATGCCTCCTCATGGGCACAGCTCAGTGTGCCCACACTCTCACTGAAAGGAGCTGGTTGACAGGTTTTGTGCACCCTGCTCCGTTTTCTTCACCTCTCCTCCCCTCTCACACTCCTCCATCCACCCGCAGAGAAGCAGTAATGGCTCTCACATGAGGTGCAGCAGGAAGCCTGCTCGCCTCTTCCCAGGAAGATGTGGTGGATAAGGGCTCCTGCGAGGCAAAGCAGCTGGCTAGAAAGCTGGATTTGACCCACAGACCAAATACGGCCTTGCTATATCTTACTGAAAAAAGAAAAGGGTCTTGTCAGAAGCATTTATGTCTGTGCAATTTGGTCCACTGTAAGGTCACAGCAATTTCAATCTGCCATTTTCACGCTGGCATACCTAGAGCAGCTTTCCTTCTGCAAACAAATACATTTGATCTGATTCAGACAACGGGTACCCCTCAACCTTTTTTTAAACAAGAATTTAAAAACAAAAAATGGAAAAAAATCTTGTTCAATTCAGCACAAGCTATTAAACCTGACAAAGATATATATGGAATATCAGGAAGTTTGTTTTGAACAAAGACTATCCAATGCCATGCCTATTAATTAAGAGAGTATTCAGAGATTTGGAAATCTGCTCTGGAACTGGGAGGTGGAATAGCTTAATCAGCCTTGCTTTTTGTCGAACTTCTAGGCCTGCGTGCATGTCTTCTCTGCTCAGTGACAGACAACAACGCAGGTTCAGGAAGGGCTCTTAGATCTGGGATGTGGACAGCCCTGCTCTGCTCAGGGTGTGGTGAGAGGTCACAGAGTGACCTTTTACAGACACATTTTAAGCACATTTTTCTGAGTGTGAGTATTAATTTCTCCCACTCTCTTCTTATGCAGCTTTCTCTTCTAAGCTGGCATGCATTTCTGGGAAATTAGAACTAGCTGAATGGTGATGACTTGTTCTTTAAGGGGCTTACTGTATCAGGATATTGGTACTGGAACGTTTTCAGGATTTATTGTTCATGTTCATGGTAGTGAATAACATGCATCAGGTACCATTCTCTGGTCCTAAACCCACTTTGCTTAGTGAGGCTGGCACAGACCTTGCCCCGTTGCTCCATCCCATGCTACGCCAGGCTGCATGCTCGCAGCGCAGCAGCACAGACAACCTCAGGTGCAGTTCCCAGCTCCTGCAGACCAAACAAAACTGACCGGCTGGACTGCAGCCTTCAGCCACCAAGTGAACAGTGGCTGCAACTTCTGTGAGACAGCAGTTCTGAAATTTGACTCTTCTCAAAGGTCACATCATGACCAAATATATCGCTGCTCCAGTGTCTGTAATGATGTATTCCGCTTTTTCCTAGATGTGGAAAAATTCCAGAGACAGGTAGTTTGGTCTCGATGTTATTTTCATGTAATCAAAGCACTGCAGAGACAGGAACTAAAAGACTGCTGAGGTTGTCTCCTTTCTCAACCTCAGTTTTTGAGCTTGCGCATCCAGTCTTGAACCAGGACAATCAGAGAAAACTAAAAAACTTGGCAAATACTGTACCTCAAAACACAACAATTTCTGGTCAAATATACAAGATATATGAATTGTCCACAGAAAGATGAGATCACTTTTCTGTTCTATAGGAGTAGAGATCCAAGAAGCATTACCGAAGGAAGATTTCATCTTTTCCCCCAGTGAGCTATGAAGTCTTGATGTTCACAGACCTTTAATAGCTCTCAGAGCATAGCACTGCTTCACGCGTTTCAACAATCTCAACCACCAGCGCAACATCCTAACCCGCTTGATTGCAAGGCCCTGCTCACGCTCAGAGCTGTCACTAGAAATATTGAAACGCAGTCAGGAATTTATCCTGTTCAACACCCTTCCACACAGTCCAACACAGATAAATACGTTCCAGTGGATCCAATTAATCTCCTAAGGGTTGCTTGGCCTTGCTAACAGCATCTTTCTTGTCTTTTGGTGTCTTCTTTGGAACTGAAACACACAAATTCAGTGGCTTATCTCTCAGCTTGCTTCCTATCTCAGTAGCCAGTTCCAGCTGCGTCTGGAACCAGCCATGTGCTTTCAAATGAGTTGCAACTGCTCCTGAGCGCAGCAAGAAACATAATGAAATTCCTAGTCCAAGTTCAAGCAGACTGGGAGAGGAGGAGAAACGACTTCCCAAGCTGGCCACAGGCAAGTTGCCACAAGTGGTTACTGAGAACACGCTGTCCAGATCCACCAAACTGGAGCGAACACATTGGTGCATAATTACCGTTAATGCTTGCACTGTCCACTCCAGTGACTGAATCCATCACAGAACCTAATCCAGGACCCAGAAAAACAGTCTTCATGGTAGCACTTTTCTTTGTTTCAGCTGTTTTTTTGACTGATTAACCTAGGCAGCTATTAACTGAACAGTTTTACCAGCGAAACTCCTAGATTTGTAATGTTTGCTATTTATTTTAGTAGACCTCAAGTACTACGAAAGTAAACCTTCTACAGAAAAAAATATACTTTCTTTGCAACTTGATAAGCATCCAACAAGAGCAAGCACCAAATAAAACAAGGAATTCTAAAAGCCACCTCCTGAGCAACTACTGGGAAAGAGCTTGCTGAACCACACCTAACTATGTAAGCAACAGCAACATTCATTCTAAACTACAAACAAAACATATCTTTATGTCTATCTTCACTAACAGAGTAACCCACTAAGGCAGTAAAATGGTATTTAATGAGAATTCCCTTAAAAGGTCTGGGATGGCTGAATGGATGTGTGGGGTGGACAGTTCTGACATGCCAGGACCATGCTGGTAACCAGATTAGGCCAGGGACCATTCTGTGGCCCTGGCAGCAAATGACACAGCAGAGTTTGCATCCACCTGGGCAAACTCTCCACTCCCAGAAGAGTGGTTTCATCTCTGTGGCATGCTGGAAACAGTCCCCGCCTCATCTGTGAGGGTACATCCCTTGAAGATAACACCTGGGAGACTGCACAAGCCAAAGCCAAGCAAGGGGGTGTTGTAAAAACTAAGGTGTTGCAAGATCACAGGCTCATGTTTGTACCTTGTTTGCTGCATTCACTACCCTGGATGTGCCACAGAACTTCCAAGCAGAAAGTTCCACCATCTGAGCAACACCTGTTCAGGCAGTCCAGGAATAAACACAGAGAAAGACTGTTTCTATTCCTTTTTCTACCAGAAAGACCTATGTATTTTTTCCTCTTCTTTCAGTTATGACTTCCAGCTGGATGAGCTATCTCAGGCTGGCGCTGGCCTTCCACCTGAGAAATATGCAATATCAGTCATTCTGGGTGAAAGGTGGTGAGCAAGGAAGGATGAATATAGAAAATAATCCCAGTAAATGGAAGAAATTTAGAAAGGTCATTTTTCTTGTTTCTTTTAGTTTTTCTTAATATTTCATTCCCTTGGTCAAATGAAATTACTTCTCCTTATGGCACACTTTAGGACAAGATTTGACACACAGTTTTGTATATACTAATAAAAAATGAGCTAGACAACAAATAACATCCAGATATGTGGCTGTTCATTGGCATTGTCAAGGAAACTCATAAGGAAAAGCACTGAAGGAAGCCAGTGAAGAAGTTCATGCAAACTTCAAGAAAGATTTTCAAGGCCAGTTTATCTGAAATACTAATTGACAAAGGACAGGAGGATATTAATTGAAATTTGTATGGCACAAAAAGGCTTGGATGGCAGAGAAAAGGTCTTATCAGCTTGGAATGGAGTTTGCCATAGTCATAGACTGCGAGTATGGGAACTTCTTTCAAAAGCACATAGGTGACAGTCATAAAAGATAGCACAGTATAGCAACAAAATTTGCTGATCCCTTAGTAAAAATGTAAGTGAAAATTTAATATTGCTATACAGACTTTCTGAACAAACATCAGGACTATTAGCAAGTTTTAGATGTCTGCGAAGCAAAAGGACTTGTAGCAAGAAGACAACTAGAATTAGCTGCAAGCTATCCCTGCAGCACCATCAGGGTTTCTTCAACATTATTTGGCAGGCCAATGCCTTTGGCTGTGATAGAGAAATCTCCTAGAATCTTCCCCCAGTTTCTATGAACCCTTGCATCCTGAAAACATTAACAACATTGGGAATCCTGTGAAGATGTACTACCCATTGCTGCTGTCCATCTGCCATTATGCTGGCCAAGTTATCTGATGGCTGTGAAATGCTGCTTGAAACAGAGGTGACTGGTGTGCTTACATTTAAAATGTGATGTAGTGTCATCAGCACAATGTACAAAGATTCTCATCTTTCTATTTATACAAAATAGTGTTTGTGATGAACCGAGATTAGAGCTATGCTCAATGTTTTAAAGAAAATATTAAAAGTTTTAGTGAAGTTTTATATAACATTCCAACCCTGAAGAACACAAAAACTTTGTCAAAAAAATTGTTCTTGGTGTTATAATGCTACAACAGGGTCTATGCTGAATCTGATGTAAATCTTGACCCAATTTATAGTTTTACTTTTGACATAATATGAAATTCACATTGCAAAATCTGTTCAAATTATATTTGGCAAGATTGTTCCTGAAAATTTGAGGAAAACCAGAGTAAAAACCTGAAAAATGAAATTTGAGTATGGGAGTGTTCTGGTGACAATCTAGATAGAAACACTAAAAATGCCTGAAATAACTACGGGGTCCCATGAAGAATAAAAGCCCTCCATCACATGTAGCCTTAATCCAGTGTGGCTACACCACAGACATACACATTACTTTAACCTGGTGTAAGTGCCTACATATAGCCAAATTTCAGCTGGGGACAGATGCACATTTCACTTGTCCCTAAAACAGAAGACAACCTTTGAGGAATGGCAGGTTGGTGAGTCGCCATTCTTACAAGGTTTGAGCTCCAATGGGACTTCTGTCCAGACGCACTGTCATCTCTGTGTTTAGGTCTTTCATCTTACTTTTAACCATAGTTGTGTGTAACACAAACAAAAATTGGCTGAGTTTAGCTAAAAAAAGAAAAAAGAAAAAAAAAAAAGACGTTTATTTGCTAAAGTTTAGATGCTGTTTGTTCATGTTTCAGAAGGAGCAAACAGTGCTTAGGCTTGGCCTGCTGAAAAGAAGTAACTGCACCTATGGCACACGAATCCTTGCTTTGTTTTCATACCTTCATGTGTGTGGGCTGTATTTTAAAATCCAGAGATAAGGCTGACAACAGAACAAAATATGAACCGATCACAGAAGATCACTTCACTAAAAATGCTGGACAATATATGATTCTAAAATGTCATATAAAAACTTCGTCATTGCAGTTTAAATGGTCTTACTGAAATAAAAAAAAAAAGTCAGTATGCAGGTACTACGAGTAGATTAGTAGCAGTATTTATTTCTAAAAATATTAATCTGAGGCCATTCATATCAGGTTCTGTGTGAAAAAGATGAAGCCATAACCAACCTCTTTACTGCCCTCAGTATTTGACATCTGTTTCCTGTGCAATTGCCAAAACCGTTACCAGCATCATAAATGAACCCTGACATCAAAACTGCCTTTTTTGTGAATGAAAAATAGGATGAAACCAGTAAGTCATCTGCTGTTCAATTTCTGGCTGCTTGGAAACACACAAAGCAAGAATCCAACTCATTTCCAAATGTTGCACAACTCTGCATTGGAAGCAACTTTGTGCACAGAGATCTTGTAGGGCTCCTTCGAGTTTTTCCCAAGGTAGTACAGTCTTGCTGGATCTCATATATCAAAACAGGATCTTACTGAAAAAGAGACTTTCAAGGAGCAGCCACCAGCTGAATGCATGCTGCAACGGAGATGTGATATTCACAGGCAGAAAAAGTGGCAAACCATATTATTTTGTGATGATTTGTGATGAAGTGAGTAGTGGTAGCAAGACAACACCAAAATAAACAAACATGCAGATTTCAAAATATCCAGTGGAGAGATCTGAATTTGTTTCAAAAATATTGCGCTGTTTTGTTAAAAGGAAGCCGTTTCCCATTTTCTGTTACATGATCTTTGACATAATAGTATAAACGGTCATTTGGTTTTGGTCATGGCAGAGAAGTTGCATTGTTCTAGAAAGCCCCGGTGGGACAGAGAAAAGGTAAAAACAAAGTTAAAAAAAGCCCAATTCTAGAAGTAGATGGAGCAGTGTAAAGATCCTTGTGTGTTCATAGTTGGTTAGATGCTACTGTCTTCTTCTACATACAAGAATAATAATAACGTTAAGGCACAGAAAATCAGACTAACCTTAACTGTGGCCCCAGGAAAGAAAAGCCAGTTGCCAGTATCCACAGGATCAAGGTTATCTTCTAACACAACTTTTCTGTGAGCAGCATTTATGATCAGGATATTGTCCAATGCCCAACAGGCTTCATAAACATCACCAGCATGAACATAATCCTGTTTCCACTGAAAATGGATGTTTTCTGCTTTAGCATCTTCGGGAAGGTACAAGATGTGGATGATTGTGCTGACATTGGAAGGGGCACTGAAAAACAATGATATGGAATTAGACCAAATTTAAGCCATAGCCAGGAACAATTTTGCCTCATTTAACACATTTACTAGGTGTGACACTGTTGTGCTGATGTCCCTTGTATGCTGATAAATCTTCTACGGAGATCAGAAAATACCTGCCCTGGGGCAGAGTCCCACTGTGCTAGGCAGTGCACACACAGCCCGAACAGGCAGCCTTGCTTCAAAGCAAGTGCAGGCTAAGGCAACAACTAACAAATCAGTGCAGATGTCTGGAGAGCAGGAAGAGAGATCAGGGCAACATTCATACTCGATGCTGGTCACAGCTCCTAGGTGACTGGGCATTGTCAGGTATTTTGTAGGTATGGCCAAAAAGGAAATGTTAAGAAAGCACTTCACAAAAACAGATCTCCCAAAATGTGAATTCCGCATGAGTTTTCACCAGAAGAATCTCCTGACTTGATCCCTCATAGAGCCGGATGGAGCAGAATGGCCAGAGGGAAAAGCTGGGACTTTTCTCTAACAAAAGTGTCCTTCCAATCCCACACCCGTGCTGTAAGGATAATTCTGTGGATGGCGAAGGCCAGGCAGGCTGCCTTTCTTTTCACATTCTGCTTCACAAACAATACAGAAGTAACAAACCATTTGTTTTCTCTCTTGCAGCTGAAAACGGAAAATATGGGGAGGAGAGGCAGACCTGAAGTATTAGTATTAGGCAATGATCAGGGCCTTGAGCTCTGCTCCCCAGAGCTGTCCTCAGAGCTGGGAAAGAACTGAGGTTCATCCCAAGTTCTGGGTGAATGTCTTTACACTGTTACTAGCAACGAAAGGACTGAGTTCTGTGTGCAAGGAAGGGATGCTGAGAATTATTATTTTTGTTTTCTGAATCTTCCAGAGAGGGAATTAGTTACATTTAACCTCAGGCTGCAAGGAGGTACAAAACTGGGGTTTTGCAAGTTGTCAGCTACTCAACCTTGCCTCTGCCTTGGTAGTGATGCTTTGGTGGACTAATAGTTTGTCAGAGACAACCCAGAGCTTTTAGGGGAAAAAGGCACCAATAACTTGTCTATGTAGGAGAAAACAGAGGAACTTCTCTTTGTAAAGCAAAACGTTAGAGTGTAGTGAAATGTCGAAAAGCCACTGCATTTGGCCCGTATTCACACCCAGAACCTGCTCCCACAAATCACCCTGCACTTGCTAAATGTTTTGTCTGTCACCTTCCACTGCAACTCTGCTCTGAGATGGTGTCCTCGCTTCTCCCTGAGCCCACGCACAGCACCTGCCTTCTCCAAGAGAGATCCTCCCCCTCCCTCCCGGGAGCCCGGACCTGACATCCCACCAACACAATGCACACCGGCACGCAACACACACTGACACACCAACACAACACCTTCTCTTCACAGCTGCCCTCCCATCCCACCTCTCCCCAGTTCTCCCACCGTTCCCTGGAGCTGCATGTAGCGCAGTGAAAGCCACTGAAGCACATTCGAATAAACACTGTAATTCACACAGCCCGCAGGAGAAAACAGCATCCTTTCATAATTCATCCTCTCCACTTTGCACCACATTGCTCTATTGACCTATTTTCTACTGGCGGCTCCAGCAGTCAAAGTTAAAGCAGCACAGACAAACTGTGTGTGCATTAACTTCAAAAAATTTGGGTTTCAAAGGCTTGTGTTTGCACCATCACAACTCTTGAGTTTCATGGCTTGCAGGGCTATGAGGGTAACTGGGCTATGCACATAATGTGTGAGAAAAAACAGGTATTGTGTGGTTAATCTGAGGCAGCTCCAGTGGCTGCAGTGAAGTTACTACTGCTTTACATTTTTCTGAGATGAGAATTAGTGCCACTTGTTTCACTAAAATTGTTCGTAATTTGTGCCTTTGTCAATGAAATCGTAATCCCACTCCTACAAGGAGTGGGAGGATAAGATACTGAAATCCACAGCCTTGCAGCTAGAGTTTTGCTCACTCATCAGAAATTAAGTAGCCTTTTGCTCCACAAATTGTCTCATTAGACTGAAAACAGGTTCAATCAAACTGCCTGCGTGGCACAGACGCTAAAGCTAATACAGGGAGTCAGTGAGACACTATGAGCACACTACATATAAACAGCATTTTTTCTTCACCAAGTGTATTTCTATAACTACATCTCTGTACCAATGCACAAAATACCTTTTCCAATATTATTCAATAAAATATTGGTTCTGCTTTCTTAGAAAAATCAGTCTCCAATACTGATTCTGCTTTTAAAGGTGTGCATAAAATATTTCAAAATTCCCTTTCATAATCCTCTGCACTTTCATGTAAACCAATTTGTTTTTAAAAACAGGCATAGTTCACCATAATGTTATTATTACGAGAATGTTAAGAACCAAGTGTTCATATCAAACTATAAACTATTTTGATTGAACATTTTATCCTACCAAAGTAGAAACTTGTAACACTGTAAATTATGGCTCTTCCTGACATTAAAAGCAGTGCTAAAATGCAAAAGTCATCAAAGCTTTGGTTTTTCAGGCACCTGAACCTGCCGGTTATTTGAGTTGCATTTTAACTCTTCCTTACCTCCCACATGATCGATGGATGAAACTGTGATTTAGCAAAACCAGTGGCAGTTCTGCAATTAGCTTTAGTGACTAGAATTTCACCCCTCAGCTTTTAACATGTATGAACAAGTGAGAACTGAAAAGTTAACAATTAAAACAAGTTTTAAAAGAACCACGTTTAAACACCACCTGCTCAGCTGGAAAGCATGAAAATGATTAAAAATCTGGAACGAACCTAATTTTCTCCAGCTGACTCCAATCTGCAGAACTGTTCTTACTGTAGGACACGGTGATGCTGGGATCTGAGTAACTGAAGCGGCATGAACCCGATCCTGGGTAAAGCAACAAAATGAGAAGTGTTACAACACAATGAAGCAATAAATGATCCTCCAATAACCATAGTTGCTGATGGTGCCTTTGTCACATCATCCCTTCTACTGATTTTAAAGCGCTTTGATTGATGATGAAATTTCCTGTGATCTGTTGCTGAAGGTAAACACAAAATAATGCATGCTTTATGAGTCAGAAATAAAGTAGAAATGATAAATCACAGCAGTGCTGTGTAATCTCTGCAAATTTCCCAAGGGAAGCCAAGAAAATTACTTAACACCCCCACTGCAGGAAAAAAACCCCACCATATAAAGTTTAAAGAAAACCTTCGTATTAGAGAATAATCCACACAGCAGAATTCATAGGGAAAACAGTAAAAGAGTGGTTTTCATATTACTATATAGAAAAAAATATTTCCAGAACTAAAAATACAGTAAGCAATAGGAAAATGTATACAGAACTACTTGAGCCAAGAACAAATGTGCTGTAGGAATTTAAAAGAATAAAGACATTATAAAATTAGTTATTTTAAGGATGCCTGAAGAGAATTAAATTAAGAAATCATCCACTATACTCACTAGAGACTATAATTAATAATAAACATTTGATGCTGATATGGGAATCTCAGAACACTTTACAAAAATGAACTAATTAAGCCTTATGGCACCCCTGCAAGGTAGGGTAATATATTTACTTTTGATTTATAAAAGGGTGCCTTCTGGGTGTTGTCACAAAAGATGAGCTTAACAATTCATAAAGGGGACAGTCAAAATAACAAAAACTGTGGCTGAAAAATTCAACCTAGAAAACATGATTAACAACCTGAGTGGTAATTAAATACACTAAAAATACTATTTTTCCTCAGACACCAGATAATTCATCCATCTCAGAAAACTCAACAGCCAGTGAAACAGACAAATCGTGACGTGCTCCAAAGATCAAAATTTCTACTTCATAAGCAGGTTGAAATGTGAGACTCAAAGCAGCAGACAGCTTCCATATTTAAGAGAAGCAGCTCTCAATTAAATGGCATCTTTGATGGCACCAGGATGCTACTGAGTGAGTACCACAACTTTGCTCACAGTAGGAGTATGTATTATGTGTGCTACGAGTAGTATGTTATGTTTCTGTGTGCTTCAGATACGTTCAGTCACACTGAAAATTGTGTGTGTACATATTTTTTTAACATATCTACATGTATATATATGTGGAAATACGTACATACATAGATGTGGAAACAGCTGGCCATAAAATACAATCATTTTCCACCTCGAGGTACTTATTTTTGTAATGAAATAAATGGCCTGATTAAAAAGGTGTTAACCACTTGTACAAGAGAACAGCTTACACATTTTAATGGGAACATATGTCATTAAGCACACTGCTCGCAGCGCTGACTCCCCGAGGCAGTTTGCGCTTGCAGCTCTCAGCTCTCCAGAATGGTTTTTCTGCTTGAGACACACATCACACACCTCTGCAGGGGGAAAACTGCCCCAAAACACGGGATGAAATCCCATCTTTAGAATTTTGCCCGATCTATCAACTAGGCTCCTGGAAATGACCCACAAAGTTGCTTTCTTGTGTCTTATACTAATGTTAAATTGTAAACAGAGGAACGGATATTTCTGAGCTACTCCATCTGTGTGTGGTACGTTCAGCTGGTCTGACAAGTATTCTTGCTGTAACGAGGCACAGAATAATTAATATTGAAAAGGCAGAAGGCCTTTGAATTACCAACCATGTACCCAAAACGACTTCAAAGCAACTGTCTGGTTACATTTTACTGACAAGGCATTTTATTTCTATCATATTAAAACCAAATGACGTCAGGGAAAGCCTTTATGTTTCATATTCATCCATCTGCTGAGATGGTCTACTTTACTGAGTGACATCTGCTGTTGGTTCCTACTTCTCTGGCATTTAGGAGTTCCAGCCCTTAATCACACTCATTCACTTTATTTCAGGGGAGTTCAGTTCAAAAATCAGTGAACCTCAGCCAGTTTAACTGCTTTGGCTGGCCAGAGGCTGTGAGGCAAAACAGCAACATACTGAGTTTTCTGTTAGACAGAAATTATAGGAACATAAACAGTAAAAATAACCAGCAATACAGACTATATAACACGTGCCATTTTAGTTACTGTTACAATCAACTTTTGGTACAGTGCTCTTAAGCAAAGTCAAGGTCAAATATGCTGCTAAAACACTGGAAAAAGTGGTATTTGTGCCCCATACTGTAAAGATGATAGGAAATGAGCCTTCCCTGATGCTGTCTGTTAAATCAGAACACCCTCAAACTACGCAATGAAGATCAAAGTTTTTGCTTAAAAGAAATGGAGCCACCAAAAATAGGCTTTGCAAGGTAGATGTGGTATTTCACTCATGTTATTGGAAAGCAAGCAACGGAGACAGAATGAGAAGAGGGGAGACAAGTGCTGGGTTTTATTATCATTTTAGTAAGCAGGACAGGTGGTATTAAGACTAAAATCAGTTTGGGAAAGTCCTCAAGGTCAAAGGAGCAGTTACTGGCTGTGATGGCAGATGTGTTTTTATGTTCTTGACTCAAAAGCGTAAGATAGCAAGATTACTTATCATTTATTCTAATTCTGTAAAACTTGAACTGACAAAGAAACAAAAAGAATTAAATTCATCCAGTTGAAAAAAAACATCAACAAGGTCCAGGCATTATTCTTTCCCATTTGAACCATCTTTTTTAAATATGCAAGAAGCACATGGATCTAGTTCTTGTGTCTTTTACAAAACCAATATTCATCCTAGCCTACATTACGAGTTTCTTCCCCAAAAAAGGGAAGAAGGTGAACATACGACTGCACTCCGGGACAGGGTTTACTAAGATGGTATTGAAAGCCACTGACTTTCAATATAATCTTGAATATTACTTTCTAAGTACTTTCTAAGTACTATTAAGTAATAGTACTATTACTTAATACTATTACTCCATATTACTATTATTTGAGTAATCCTAAACTCAGATTATTTAAAATAGATATCTGCACTTTGGATGTTTGCCCCTACCTTGACCAGCAAAGCTATACTCTGACTTTGTGAACAAGTAGATGATCAAAATTCAAGTGGTAACATAGCAGGAAATGAGGGCAAATTCAGCCAGGACAGGGAGGTGTCCTTCACACTGCTTCCAGAGATGGTAATAAACAGTTTGTCAGCTCCGATCAGAGCAGCAGGGTCAGGATCTCATGCTGTAAATCTTCATACCCTCACGTCCTCCGAAGAACAAGTTGTACAAGATGACATAAAACCTTTTGAATGAGATTAGAATAGGCTTGTTTTAAATCAAGAACGCCCAGGTTTTGAATTAACCATGAAAATGGGTAATAAAACATGCACAATGATTACCATAAAGAAGTCTACATTAGTAAGTTACTGCGTTAGGGAAGAATGCTGTTCCTTTCTTAAGCAGAGCATGTCACAGCAAACCTGATGCTTTGGTGAGGTTATTGCTAGCTAAAACTGACTAGGAGTTAGGATCTTACTTTCAATATTAAGGACTTGCGTGTGTAATTATCTGTTTGAAGGGGAGTGAAACCAAACCAACCCCCAACCAAGAACAGCCTGATTTTTTTCTCTACATGTGTATAGTCAAGCGTGTCCTTGGGTTTCAGGAACAAAGTATTTTTCTCCTTTGGAGTTATTTTACTCCTTTCAATAGGCTTCTAGCTGAAGTTCACAGACTTCTAAAACTTTTGAAAAAAAAGCAAAAGTAGATACAATCTTCATGGATTTAATTTTAAATGATACATTTGAAGCTCAGACAGTGATTTTGTCTGTTATCAAAAACAATGAGCAGCTTCTAAAACCCAGCTATTTTCATACACTGAATATTCTGAAATGCTGATTTATTTGGTTTAGGCTTTACATGCTTGGATTTTGCCCCAGGACAAATTTCAATAAAACAAAACTTGCTCAAAGTTGAATCCAGACACTGATGCTAATAGAAGATGGTTTTGACTGGCAGTGTGTGGGAATGCTAAACAGCTCCTGACCACTGCTTTGATAGTTCTACCTAAACTGAAAGGAAAGAATAGAAAAAGGAAAAAAAAGTATGCTTCTCAATTGCTTTGCTGCTTGTTTTGGAGGATTGACAGCCCGTAGCAAGCACCTGACCAGCACTGACCACCTGCAACGTGTCCAACTGAGATGGTCATGACTTTTTTCACCATTTTTTGTAAGCCTCATTAAGCTGATTTCAGTTTCCTTCAATGCCATCTAAAGTACTAACGAATATTTTGCATAGCTTATTTTTTAAAATATCATGGAGGTAGAAGTACTAAGAGCATAGTATTTCAGGAGAGATGTTATGAAGGCACTTCATATCAGGAATTTGCATCCAGGTATTCAGTTGTTTGTATCGAGGCTGACAATGGCAGGCAAAATTAATTCTCACTATGGCTTTGCCTCCAACTGTGTCAGATTTACAGAAACCCGAGTCATATGGCTGTTGGTCTCTAAGATTTCTTAACAAAATTGATTGGAAGCTGGTGTTTTGCTGAGATAAAACTGGGTGCCATCTGCAAGGGAAGCAATATTTTGCTCCTTACAGACTGTGACATCCTCTGCCTCTTGACAATCGCTTGATAGTTCCTGCAAGTGCTTCCCTGGATAAGCAGAAGAGATATCTAATGCTGGCTTTAGGAGAATGAGTCTAATGGGGAACTGTGCAAGAAAAATTCACACAAAAGAATTGTAGAAGGGTTTGAATTGTGTCCTGACTGTGGCCTGAAAAACAAAAGGGAGCTGAAAAGAATCGCATTTATCTGATGCTAGAATATTGCTTTGATTTATTTTACTAATGTGATGAATAATGATTGGTGTTTGCTAGGGATTATGATTTGCTAATATCACTTGAATTAAGCCAAACTGGATAGTATAAACTACTAGTGGTCAAATTTGGCTGGCTTGCTAATAGTTTTTTCCAAATTAATGAACCATACAGTCTGGTATAATGAATGCTGCACAGATCCTAATTTTTTTTAGGTGTGTTTATATTGGCTTCTGATCAAGAACCAGATGATTTTAACCATGTTAAAAGACGGACTATGTTGTGCTGAATATACCAGAAGCACTAGTACAAAGATGTAGAACTCACTGTTCATTCCACTCTGCCCTGAAAACTTCCTCAAGAGAAGGTCGCAAGAGCACTTCAATTTTTCCTTGAAGCCACAAATTTGAATTTAGTTACAAGTGTGATTTTTAAATCTGACACATTTTGGATCTTTAGACTATTTTTTTTTAAAGTTTGTTTATAGAACAAGTTCAGAGTACAAACAAGTATTATAAGTACAAGAAAAATCTTCAGATTAAAAACTGCAAGAACTGTATTCTATTTTGTAATTTTGGCCTACGTTTTCATAGAAAGCATGAATTATTTTTATTGCTGGTTACTTTTTTCTCCCTTGCAAGAAGAGCAGTTTGACTATCTGTACCCCTGTGTGTGTTCTGATAATCTGCAATAAATATATGACACTAGAAAACAAAAATGTCAGTGGTGTTTGCCTTTGGTAGAAATCATTTCTACTCTAGCTTTACTGAGAATTATGAATTTTGAAATGCAGTCTTAACTATTTATTTTCATCTGGTTTCAGAGAGCAGCTAAGTTTTGTTCCACTGGCAGCTTTAGGCTGTTGTTCCATTTTGGTAATGCTGGGTAGTTACATCTAAATAAAAATAAAGAATTGAAAAATATGCTAAAAGCCTCCACTATAAAACTGTAAAAGATGAGAAGAATAATTAGTAAATACATTTGATAAAAACTCATCGGAAGGACTTCAGAAATGAAGTTCTAAAAATTAATCAGAGGTCAAACCCCGAGTGGATGGGACCCTGAGTGAGCTGTCCTCTTCCAGGGGGTATCCTGGTTGGAGTGTTGGGGGACCACTGGAGCAGGTGACCTCCCACAGTCCCTTCCCACCCACCACCCTCCAGGATTCCCAATAATTCCAAATTAATGCAGCTAATTTCCTTTAGATGAGATGTAATGTCTGAGGAAATACTCATCTGGCTCTACTTCCTCTTAGTCTATTTATATTCAGAGATATGATGTGCTTCCTGCACCCACACAAATTTGTTCCCTTCTAATGAACAAGATCAGATCACAATTCATATTGCTTTTGTGCTCAGAACAGCCAGGAGAGAAAAATAAGCCATGCAGAAAGCTGTATTTCCCTCACGCCAGTTTCCAGTTTATCCTGATACAAAGATGCTCAGCTATTTATAGCGTCTCTTTCTGAGATACAGCCAGCAGGTATCTGCTTGGGCAGTGTGTCTGTTGCTAAATAAATAACTAAATTATGCTTCTAAATTTGGCCACATTCTTAATTGCACTAACACTGTATAGAGTACCTTGCTGAAGGCAGAGTGAGTGAACTTGTTAAGACCTGGATGTAATGGACCCCCAGTAATTACAGCTACTGAGACAGTATTATCACTGACTTCCCAGAACTACTCTTACACTGGTTCTTAACTGTCTGACCAAGCAGTAAACCCAATTCTTAGTGTTTTCTACTTGTATACCCATATTGCATGCTTCAACGTTATTGCCATTGAATGCTTAATGTCAGATTATGTGGAGGTCCTTTAAGTGAGAGAGCGATCCTTCAAAGCAGCTGGGCAAAATTTAAATTACACCATCTTAAACTTAAAGTACTTCAGTAGTACAGTAATATGTATTGATAAGTAGAAAGAGATGTTTTGTTTAACTCTCACAGCCTGGGTTAGCTGTGGGCAATAATCAAGGAAACAAGAACCGTAAGATGTTCATAAGGGCATTAAAATACTGTAGGAAGGTAAACAATGTTTTATTTAGATCCTTACAGCCAGTCCATTCTAGAGAGGCAGTAGAAAGCACACATTGGTCCCAAGAACTGCTGTGTAAAGGGAGGTATCTTGAATATAAAGATTTGGAAGTCCTTTCCTTTCCTGCTTTAGCAAAATTCCCTGTCACCAAGAAAATCTGGGAAATATTTTTTCTCAAGCCAAGTCCTGAGCTAAGGTGTATCTCTTTCCTGAAACCCTACAAAACTGATTGCCTGCCTGCAACTTTAGAAGTGGGTAAATAATAATGGATTTGGAGAAAGCTTTTATCTGCAATTCCTGACAGGCTTTTCTATTTTTATCTGCTTTTGCATGGAAACCCCCTCCCTCCCCCATGGGACAGAGACCCAGGAGCATTTTGCTGAGCTGGGGGCTTCTCTGCCTCCCTGCCCCCGTCCTGGGAACTACAGATGCTTTGTTGTTTGAGTTAATTCAAAAATGGACAATTTTAATCATACAAAAGTGTTATCCCCATACAATGACATGAGCAGGATTAAGATGAAAGTCAGTCTGTAATCCAGCATTTATTATCTGCAGCAAACAATTCTGTAATGGCCCATGCTTGACTGTGAGGCGGTGGTTCGGCCACCTGCCCCAGCTCTGAATCCTGAGGCTCTCGTTATCTTTCCTGCTTTTCTCTGTGTAGTAAATCTGTAACGCTCACATTTTAATTCCTACCAGTGGCAGAGAAGCCCCAGTACAGCAGTAATAAAGAAAATATTTCATTGTAACCTTGGGCTAGCCAAAGCAACACAAATCATTTTGCCACAAGGCCATTAAAATGTCTTTCAAATACAGCATTAACTTTAAACCCAGGTTTCAATCTAGGCATTATCTAGGCAGCGTCTCTTGTATAACTCAGCAAAATCAATAAACACTACCCAACATTTCCACATGCTATGGGAGGTGTGCTAGTTGATGTTACTTACCTGTCTTATTCTTTCACATTAGATGTAATTTATAACCTATACTTTTACACAAAGAACCTCTCCTCTGGGAAGGTGAAACAAGTGGGTTTCATGTCAGGCAATAGCAAATGGCAATTTGGGTGGTGAGTCAAAAACCTTAATATTGTTTTATCACAGGGAAAATGGGAAATGAAGCAAGCTGAAGAAATGCAGAATGGTGAATGACACAAATTTTGGCATTGAATTATTTCCAGTTCTCAAGCTTTTAACAAATTTAAGGAAAGAAATTAGGACAAAACTGGGCATTCAGATACACTCAATGCTTGTTCTCATTGCTTAGAGGGGACTGAATCTGAATATAGCAACATTAAAGCTTCATTTCATAATCTTCCTTTCTTACAGATGTTAGTGTTTTAAATTACCTATTCTAAAAACTGGTTTTGTACATTATTTAACCTCAGTTGAGACACAGTTCTAACACAATTTTATCAGCCAGCTTCCTGGCAATGAAATCCTTTAGAACCTCATGCCATCCCAGAAGTCCTCCACATTTGCGCAATGCAAGACCTGTCCTGTGGCCACCAGGCCAGCAGAACTGGCCAGTGTCTTCCCTGTTGGTGTCATCATCAGCATGACTGTAGGGATGTGCCATGCCTGCGCAGCAAACCTGCTGTTTCCTGGAAGGCACCGGAGCAGGAGAAATGTGGGTGACTGAAGGAAATCATCTGTGCCAGTGACTGAAGTGAAGGAGGTGGCTTAACATGCCCAAAAAATATTTGGCACCAAAGTTTCTACCATGAGCGTTTTTTGTTCAACAAACAAGATTGTGAGGGACTTAAAAGATCAAATACTCCTCCATGCTGAATTCAAAAGGGACTTATTTTTCACTTCAGTATTTCTCTAGAGACAGGTGAGTGACTTTTCATTGCAATTCTGGAAGAAATTGCTCCTCTCTGGCCAGTTCTGCTGAGGGCAAGCCCAGCACTACCTCATGAAATGGCTATTACAGCATTTGTCAGCCATCCGATAGCTTCTGCTAATTGTAAAACTGACTAAACAAAACTGGAAATTAAGAAAAAATTATCAGCAATGGTTCCTCTCAGCCAAAGCTAAGGCATATTTAACAAAACATGTTTGGATGTGTGAATTTCTATTGAGTGGTCTGAATCCAAGCGAAGGATAAACAAACAACATAAAAACAGTATCGTCAATACAACAGCTGCCGCCAGAACTGAATTAAAGCATGATAAACATATAAATCATAAGTGTCTTCAGACTGTTCCATGGGGCCAAATGCAGCCACCATTGTCCACACGGCTGAGCCAAGTGCAGTTGAAATGTTTCTGTTGGGAAGGAGAAGGAATCGCCGTCCCGCACAGATGCTCTGCAGAGCCCTCCAGGTGCTGCTCTAGGGCACAGCCCGGAGGCACTGCTATTGCCTCCACAGAAATGCATGGGGGTCGGTGAATCAGTTGCACTCTTTATCTAATTAGATAATTTTTGTAAGATTATCTTTTGTCCATCACAGTCTTCTATTTGCTGAGGTTAACGGGGAATTAAATGTGTTTTCTGAAGCATAGAAGCTTGGCGGGTAAAGACTAATTCAAAGGGCGCATTCAACAATTCTAAGTAATATCATTATCTGTAGTTCGAAAATGCATCAGGGCGAAAAAGAAGTATTGCCATCATCTACACAATCAATTAGATTTTATAATTTAATTCTGCAAGGCTCACACTAACAAAGTCAAATTGCCACTACAAAAATGAAGAAAAAAAACCTAAGCATAAAAAAAATTCATTTTTTTTACTAAAGGTGATAAACTCTATCTGTGCTTTGGCTTCAGCAAACACCACTGAGACCCGTAGCCCATGGATCTGCTGAATAAAACAGCTTTCATGTAGACCCTGGCGACGTTAGTAGTTCAGGAAGAGTAAAAGAGGCTGCTGGGTTAATGATTCACTAACTTGATGTCTTAGGGCAAGGCAGGGCATGACATGAAAACCCTTTTGGAACTGTTATGACAAAGATCTGCATTCAAATCAATGACCCTTACTCATATGCTAATCAAAAGCAATCAATAGCATATTTTAAATAATTTTCTGCATTACACTTAGAGAGGACTGTGAAATCAGACAGCATTAAAAATATACTGTAAATAAACTAAGCTACATGGAAATTCTTGGTATGTGCATTGCACATGCATCTCACCTCTTAAAAAAAAATGACAGGTTAAATATAAAGTCATCGCAGGTAATACAATTGCTCTTCAGTTAAGCACAGCTGATGGTCTGATGGATTTAAAAAGCTCAAGAAATTTGAAGTGAAGACAGTGATTACTCAAGCAGAAAATAAAGTTGCAAGAGTGGGAAGTGTGTAGAACAAGACTGGAGAAATGATTAGTTTTGTTGCTGGTTTTAGTGATTATATGATAAGATTGTCAATGAAATATTTATGCAAGTAAAAGCAGAAAGTTGAGCATTCATTTCTGTTTGGGGAAGATAGAAAATAGAGACAAAGGGCACACCACTGAAAGATCACCTGCATAATGTCTCTGCACCCTGAATTATTGGAGTTTTGTCCTTACCAAAAAGTCCTGAGTAGTTGAATACCAATAATAATATTTCTTTGATAATATTTTAACCATCTTAAAAATGATAGATACATACATTTAGTCTTGCTATTAGGTTCTATTAGAAAGATATTAATGGAGATTGATAAGCCGCAGGTAGGTATTGCTAGTGATTGTAATAAATTAGTTTTATCTGCATGGAATCCTTTAGGTTTCATCCCTGCTAAATATTGTAAGATAAATCATCAGTAAACTTGGTCATCCGATGGAGGTTTAGACAAAGTAAGCTGGAACAATGGAAGGGACAATAGCAACAGAAGGCAGAGAAGTGACTGGATGATGTGAAAGTAGCTACCCCAGAAGCAGCAGGAGTAAGAGGACATTGTTACTCTAAGGTCCTTGCTTCTGGTTCCAGACCAATCTGTAGATCACAACATGAGTGACCCATCTTTTAGACAAAACCTACTGCGATTTTCCTAAGAGGACAAACAGAGTCCAACTGGCAAAATCACGAAGTACTCTCCCAGTTTAATACCTACTACTAAAACCACACACTGAAAACTGCTTTTAGTGAAGACTGATGTGCTAGACATGTTTTGCTTCACGTCAAGACTGTTTTCTAGCAATACCAGGGACTACCATATGATCCATGCAGCAAAAATACCTCAGGAATTTTCAGTGTCAAGACTATTGGTTGTCCAGGACTGAAGATCACCTTTGCTCATGCATCCTGCTTCTTTGAGCCTTGCATGTTAACAGCAAATGATGTTCTAAGAGAGCAGCACCTGCTTTGCCAGCTTAGTAGTGTCATAGAATCATAGAATCATTCAGAATGGAAAAGACCTCTAAAATCATCAAGTCTAACCATCCACCCAACACCACCATGACTACTAAACCATGTCCCAAAGTGCCACAACTACACATTTTTTGAACACCTCCAGGGATGGAGACTCCACCACCTCCCTGGGCAGCCTATTCCAATGCCTGACCACTCTTTCAGTAAAGAAATTTTTCCTAATATCCAGTCTAAACCTCCTCTGATGCAACTTGAGGCCATTGCCTCTCGTCCTATAGCTAGTTACTTGGGAGAAGAGACCAACATCCACCTCGACACAAGCTCTGTTCAGGTAGCTGTAGAGAGCAATAAGGTCTCCCCTCAGCCTCCTCTTCTCCAGGCTGAACCACCACTATTCCCTCAGCCGCTCCTCACAAGACTTGTTCTCTAGACTCCTCACCAGCCTCGCTGCCCTCCTCTCGACACGCTCCAGCAACTCAATGTCCTTCTTGTACTGAGAGGCCCAAAACTGAACACAATACTCCAGGTGCGGCCTCACCAGTGCCGAGTACAGAGGCAAGATCACTTCCCTACTCCTGCTGGCCACACTATTGCTGATAGAAGCCAGGATGCCGTTGGCCTTCTTGGCCACCTGGGCACACTGCTGGCTCATGTTCAGCTGGCTGTTGACAAACACCCCAAGATACTTTTCCGCCGGGCAGCTTTCCAGTCACTCTTCCCCAAGCCTGTAGCGTTGCATGGGGTTTTTGTAATTGAAGTGCAGGACCCAGCACTTGGCCTTGTTGAAACTCATACAGTTGGGCTCGGCCCATTGATCCAGCCTGTCCAGATCCCTCTGCAGAGCCTTCCTACCCTTGAGCAGATCGACACTCCCGTCCAACTTGGTGTCATCTGCAAACTGACTGAGGGAGCACTCAATCCGCTCATCCAGATCATTGATAAAGATGTCAAACAAGACCAGACCCAAAACTGAGCCCTGGGGAACACCACTCATGACCGGCCGCTAGCTGGATTTAACTCCATTCACCACCACTCTCTGCGCTCAGCCATTCAGCCTGTTCTTTACCCAGCGAAGTGCACACCCATCCAAACTATCAGCAGCCAGTTTCTCCAGGAGGATGCTGTGGGGAACACCGCCAAAGGACTTACTAAAGTCCAGGTAGACAACAGCCACAGCCTTTCCCCCATCCACTAGGTGGGTCACCTGGTCATAGAAGGAGATCAGGTTGGTCAAGCAGGACCTGCCTTTCACGAACCCATACTGGCTGGGCCTGATCCCCTGGTTGTCCTGCACATGCCTGGTGAATGCACTCCGTAATCTTCCCTGGCACTGAGGTCAGTCTGACAGGCCTGTAGCTCCCAGGATCCTCCTTCCGGCCCTTCTTGTAGGTGGGTGTTACACTGGCGATCCTCCAGTCATCTGTGACCTCCCTTGTTAGCCAGGACTGCTGATAGATGATGGAGAGTGGCTTGGCCATCTGTTCCACCACCTCCCTCAGCTCTCTTGGGTGGATCCCATCCAGCCCCATAGACTTGTAAGTGTTCAGGTGGCATAGCAGGTCTTTAACTCCTTCCTCCTGTAAAATGGGAGGTTTATTCTTCTCTCCATCCCTATCTTCCAGCTCAGGGGGCTGAACACCCTGGGAATAACTGGTCTGACTATTAAAGACTGAGGCAAAGAATGCATTTAGTACCTCAGTGCCCACCAAAATTTTAGGGACAGGGCTCTATTATTTTGTTTGTTACAGGTAGAGTTATTCTGCTTCATAATGAGTTTCTCATAAGATGTTTCATTTGTCACAGTGAATGTACAGTCCAACTTTTTCAAGTATGCCATGGTTTTGTCACTTTAAATCTGACGTATAAAAACTGTGGCAAGTTCTGGACAACACGCAGCTGTCACAAACTGTCTGCACGTCCTTTTCTTCATACCAGGAATTCTGGCATGATCACCACTAAGCTACCATAAAGACATTTCAGAAGACTGCATTAAGCACAAAATAGATCAAAGATTACAGTTAACTTTTCTTGATATGATATGGGCATGGGCACTGATGGATTTCAAGCTTTACTCCACATTTCTTGATTTCTAAATAACATTTTACATACTTTCACAATTTCCTTATTACATTAGCTGTCTCATAAGTTCACTGCAGTCCTTTGTTGCATAATTAAATGATGCTTAGATAAAAGTAGTAATTCCATCACAGGATTCCAATGAATAAGAAAGCAAATCATCCCTGTCAAAATGTGCTGTTCCTGTGTACCAGACAGCAGTGCACAGAACAGACAACAGTGAGCTGCTGAGAGATTTCATTCTTAAGTTTTCATGCAAAGTATTTTTTTGCTTTAGTACTATATTAAGTGGCATCTTTTGCATTTCATTTCAAATTCTCTTTTGCATGAAACAAAAGCCAATGCTACACATATAAATTGACCATAACACAGCTAAAATCAATTAGGGAAAAAATGATTTATGATTAGAATAAAATTGAAAAAATTTTTAAATCATATATTTGCCCAGAAAGGTAGTTTGGGGGTTGACTGAAAGTGGGGGTTAATGAATGACCCAAAGTAAAATCTGTTGAATCTGGGAACCCAGCTTTCCCAGAAGTTGCTTATCGTGATTTTGTGGAAGGGGGAGTCCAAGCCCAAGCTTTTTCTCCAAATACAGCAAAAAAACTTTTGGACCTTTGGCTGGTTCTTTGTTTGCAAGACTGATGGCTTGATGTCTTTAATAAATGGAGCTGAAGTGCCATATGCTTGAAATGTTTGAAGATGTGTTCCCTCTCAGAAGATATTTTTTAACTTAAAAGAGAGCCTTTCCACCCAAAATCCATTTTGGTATAAAATTTACTATATAAAATACTGGGGGGTTTAGATTTCTTTTAGAAAATGAGGGGGAGGGAGAATTGCTAATGACAGAGGATCCTTATGATAATGGCATAAAAGTTGAAGGGAAAGCAATTTTAAAACAGGGTCCTGCCTGACAAACAATTTGTATTTATCCAGTACAAGATACTGTCAAAGTAATCCTGTGCTCAGAGGAGCGTTCAAGAATTCTACAGAACAAAGCTGAAGAGTGAGAGCTTTCCTTGTCAAGTTCTTCCCATTTTCAAATATTGTATAACAGCCAAAAATGATCTAGCAATACTAAAACATAGGGAGACAGCTATGGAACAGTTTTTAAAGGTAATATAATGATTTCCATTAACAGTTTTCATGTTGTGACATCACTGCTCTGAGGAGCACCTGCCCTGGAGGCCAGGATGACAGTACTCATCACAGTGCCTTCGGCTTCCCCTTGCTGTTTGATTCAGAGGCACTATGAAGGAAGGAAGGATGGAAGGAGCCTCCCAGTGCTGAACACCCCACACAGAGCATGCACAGCCCACACACAACAGCCACGGGAGCATATGCTTGAAGAGGATGCCCAACAAACAACAAGCGAGCAGAATGCTTGCACACCTCATGCCTTGGCATTGCTCCCTTAAAGCTTTTCCCCTTCTCCTTACAGGATTTCATGAGTCTCTTTCTTCCTGTGTTTAGCTCAGTCTCTAATGTCTCAGTACTATGAGTCACCTTCCATCATAGTGGCCTGTGCAAATGACAGATTGTGTTCATCCATGGAGAAGTCCAGGGATGTAGCTAAGGGGAAAAGACTGAGCTTTGGAATGAGAAACAGAAAATATTTCAGCTAATGAATCAGACTAACACTGTGTGGCAGCTGAGTCCGGAGGCTTTTGTGTAATATCCTGCAATCCCAGACTGTTGAATGAGATGTTCTGGCCTAGAGAGACCCCAAAGGCATTGCTTTAAATATCTCAATTAACAATCCCACTGAACATTAATGAAACTGCTAGACTTCGTCTTTCACATGTCAGGGTATGGTCTTGAAGAAATGTAGCCATGGATGATTCAGACATTTTAAGTAACTGAAATTTTCTGCACACTTGGGCAGAGAGTGCGTGAATGTAAACATCACCCCAGCCCTGGACCAAAAGGCAATGCCACCAGCTCTGGGTGGCTCCGAATGAACGCTGTGTGCCAAACAAGTTGCTCTCACTCAGAAAAGATACTGCACGTTAATGTAGTTCCGTGTGCTGAATAGACCTTGGTAATTATCTTGTCATCCTAATTAAGCCCTCATTTTAAGGGTGTCTTTTCAACCCCCTTGCCCTTTGAAGGGCAAGACTACCAAATAGGTGGCACGTGAAGGACACTGCACAGAATCTCAACTAATGAAAAATTCACTAGGGTATTAGCCTTCCTGACCACACGGTTTAAAAGGACCTGGAACTTCTGGTGAAATCAGCACCATTTTTTTGCTTAATTTCCCAGTCCTCATCTTCTTATATTCCTGCAAATACAAATTTCCATCTTATAATGAGCGGTGAGAGAAATCAAAGGGTATGCACTTTAACGTGGCCAAAGCTAGGTGGCGAATTTAATGTAAAGATATCCCCAAAAGATTACAGCTTAAGCTATTCTGCGGTCAATAGAAAGTGTTAAACATTCTTCAAAAAAAGGCAATTCCGTTGGATGAATCCCTAAATAGTGTTATGATTAAACCGGACATTTGGGAATAAACTGGAAACTGGCAAATGCCTCGTTTAGATTTATGATTCGAAAGCCAAGTACTGCTGAGCTCAGCAGCAGTCCCCCGGCTCACGCTGGCTTTTATCAGTTACAAAACCAATCTGCACTGCATTTCAAGCCTAACACAGGCACATGGGGAAATGTGATACATTTTGAACTTCAGGATGAAATTTGATTTTCTCAGACACGCATACACCCCTCTCCTGCTCCGCCGTATCTGGGATTTTACTGGTTCTGACTGGTACAGTTTAAGGTGTTCTCACCACACATTCATGACAATATTGTCATATAGGACACTTCCTACTCAGCCTGTTCTAACCTTTTTTTTTTATTTGACCTTCCCCAACTAATAGGAACAAAGGTTACTAGTGAAATGTTAAGTCTAATTTTGAAACTTCTGGGAGCCTGCACCCTTCCGCAGTTCATCTGCAGCAGACATCAGCCACTGAGCTGTGACCGCAAATGTTTATCTACCAACACCTTCAGGCTATATGGCTGCTAACCACTCTGGGTCACTGTGAGAATAATCCATAGAGGATTTCTGTAAATTATCCTGAAAAGCAAAATTCCTCCACCGTCACCAACTTGCAGCATTGTAGAAGTCACCTATCCTCGGGCACAGCCAAGGTGGGAGGGCTTCTGTGGGCGAGTGACACATCCTAGCAGATCAAACAAGCTTCTCTCCTTTCACTGTCTGAATGAAACTGCTGGGTAGCTCCAGGCTTGTTTTCATTGGAGGTGCCCAATATTTATGCAATTGTTCAATTTAGGATTGGATACATTTTGCCGGCTTTTTAAAAGCAATAATTCAAAATAAAAGGATAGATGCCAATCCTTAGAAGTATTAACATGGCAGTCAATTGCGGGTTGACAGGTGACGATGACCTCAAATAGTTAAATGGAGAACTTCAGGTAAAAACAAATTTAAATGACTTATTTCTGAGCCTTCTAGGATTTTTATTTCCAACCCATTAAAAAAACCAAGCTACTTCCCAAGCTACCTGATTGATAGCTTTTATTTCGAGCTGAGATTTCCAGAGTTTAATCACACCTCTGCTGAGAAACTTTTGGAGAATTACTTTTTTAAAAATAGGAATATGATTCTGAAACATATATCCAGGGGTCCACAGAGGAAGCAGGTTACATTTCCTGCTTGCTTTTTACTTGAAATAATTGTATTACAAAAACATTTTTCCTTCATCTTTTGAACACTGCGATATGAGTTAAAAATTGTGTTCCAAATTTGCCCTCAGCCCAAGCCACAGCTTCTACCACAATTCATAGCCACAACTGCACAGTGAAAATGTGCAATAACCTACAGCAGGTATTCTAAACACAACATACAAACATGCTGTTGATAATATGAACTAAATAGCATTTAGTTCTGGTCTGCTCTACTTATTCTCTTTGTGCAGGTGTGTTACAAACAGCACTACCCAGCTGTAACTTGGAATATATCAACGGTTTAAATTGTTAGAAAAATTCATTTTTTAGAAACAGTAATCACACTTCAGAGAAAGAGCAGGAGATTAGAGTATTATCTGTGAGGTTATAAAAGAAGAGGGAATAAAACAAAACCCAAACATGAGTATGGCTCCCATCATCAGAGTATCTACTGGAGTTGCTCCTTTCCAAAGTTTAGATTAGGAGATGAATAAATGTGCTGCACTTTTTAAAGATTTTTTTTTAATCCCTCTTGTCGAGTGGAACATTGACCAGAAAGGTAAAGCTGAATTTGAGGGCCATTTTCGTTTGCAGCAATGACTTTTTACACTTTCTTGGGTGAAAGAGTGAGGTAAACTTACCAAGGGAAAATTGAAGGACAGATGCAGTAGTTGTGTTAAGGCCAGTGGTGGTCTACAGGAAGAAAAGCAAACAGAAGAGAGGTTGTGTTAGATGAGCAAACCAATGCATTCATCACTTGTTTTTCTTAGAAAGCATGGAATCTCTCTGGATACCTAGATCTCCAGCACATAAAACTATTAATCACCAGCACTTTCAGGTTGAGTGATAATGGACATTTCTGTTATGTTTTCAATTATTGATATCTCATCATATGTCAAAGCTGGAATGTTTTTCTTTTACTGTGTTAATGTCTTGAAACTGAGCACGTTTGTATGAAACACTGGTGTTTGACCAGTGTTCAGAAGACTGAAAAATTGAACCCTGTTGTCTATGGTCAGCTTAGTATAAATCTGTATATACAGAATGGTTTTCACTTACTTCTCCCAGGACAGAATAAGAATTTTAAATGTTCATAAATAAATAATAAAAATAACATTAAGTAAACTTAAAATAATAAAATGAAATATTAGAGGGAATAACAAAGTCTAAGTCTTCAACAGCAAATCAAACAAAACCGTAGTGATATTGCATAAATTTTGTAGTAGCATCTACACACTGTTCACATCCAAACAAGACCTAGAAAGAGGCATAAAACACTGAGCGCTCACTCCGTATTCAGCACACCACCCTCTTTTGATGCCTTTCTCCTTTCTTTCAATGCCTCCATATTTCAGTAGTTCAAACTAGGACTGTTTTCCTGCAAATGTTATAAGATAAAAAGAACTAGAGTGTTGTGAAGCACACTTATTTATTTTCATTTCATTTTGAATGTTGGACTTAACAATACTGGTACATAACAAGCAAAGCAGAAGCACTGCCTATAAACACTGCCTGATCTAGTTATTTTATCAGAGAGCTAAAAAATCATTGCAACTCTTTAGCAAGCAGAAAGACCAACTGGAGGGTCACCCCAAAAAGAGGAGACTCAAAGTTTGGTACATTCACTTTAGCAAAAGACCCAACAAAGTTATATTTTATCATTATAAGCAGATTTTAGCGGATATATTGAAGAAGGAAAAATGTACAAGCTGAAAGACAATGGAAACATTATATCAAAAGAGAAAAGGAAGAAAGGCATGACCTGGCCAGACAGTAAGTTTACACAATCGTGACAGAAGTCATCTGATTAGAAGAACAGGAACAGCAAACACCTCAAATAAATTAAGCTGATATTGTTGCCAGTGACGCCTGCAGCCTAGATTTCAAGACCTTGGAGTCGTCCTTCCATGTCAGACCCTACGTATCAATAATGCATGTCATTTCCCATGAGAGCAGTGACAGACTCTTCCATCAGAGGAGCTCCTTGCGATTGCATGAATGCACCACATCATAACATGGATATGCCACAGAGAAGTAAAACTAGTGAGCAAATTCAGCCCTAGAAGTAAGGTCCTGGGACTAGCACGCTGGGAGTCTGCATGGAGGCAGCTCCAAGTAGAGCACCTGGAGGACTTCAGTGATCCTCCCACTTTGCTTGTATAAGTGAGTGATGCAGAGGAAACTGAATAATAGATAAGAATGAACAAAAGTGGTAATCAGAAAAATACAGCTAAACATTTGAGCTCGTGAACACTGAACTGTCATGTTCTAAAAAAGCCAGCACCCAAGTCAGTATTAGACTCAACAACTTGGAAGATGCTACATTGTTTCAAGCACCCACTAACTATGCCAGTATTACAAAGGCAAGTTTATCAGCATTTTGTAATGATGAACAGTACAATTTCTGCGTAGTTTCCCTGAGTCACGTGGTGAAAGCAAAGATTCTTCCATTACCAGGTATTCCTGCTCTTTTAAATTATTGACTATGCAGATAAAGATGAAAACTGATGAGAGAGATCTCTCTCATGTCTGAAGTCCCTTACTAGCCTGTGCAGATGTTTTTTGACTGTTCTTTAGGACTTCATTGACACAGAACAAATGTCTCTCAGTCGCTTGTATTGGCTTTTCTGTCTTTGAAGACTTTCAAAAGAATTTCTATTTCTTTGCAAATATGTCTGTAAAAGTATATGATTAACAAATTCTGGGTGATAGCTGCCTCCGTTCCCTTCCATGAACTAACATCAGCTTTTGTGTAGCTACATGTTAAATCAGCTCGAATAGTTGATTTCTGTTAAACTAATAGTCTTTTTCCTTTGCAAGTCAGTTTTAACCTGGATGAATTTTCTGCTGTGGTTTGTCATTCAGCCCACCAATTCTCATACAGATACCAGCTCTCTCTCCAGTGGGAGGGAACAGGCAATGGTGCAGAAGAGCAAAAGGGATTGGACTTCTTTCAGTGCTGGGGCATGCACCAAGTTGAGTTATTAGTGAAACGATGCTTTGAAAATAACGGATGGAGACCTGCATAAATTGGCATGAGTTTTTGGTGTGTTTTGTTTCTTTTCTACACACGTATTACATACAGAGGGGAGCTTCTTATAAATATTAAAGAACGGGATCGTCTTTGACACGCACTGAAGATTAGCTGATAAGAAGACTACATGTGCTTTAGGAGAGTGTGTGTAAATATGCAAAATTTACCAAAGTTATTAATGATCTGTGAACTAAGACAGATTCAGCAGGACAAATTCCCAAGGCTTCACATTAATCTCAAACAACAACTTTAAGAACTACCTGAAAATTTGGCACTATCTCTACACAACGTTTACTTAAAATACAGTTTTCTTCTCTTTGGAATATTCCTAACAGGTAATTTTAGTCTTTAAATAAAAACAGGGAAGCTGCATTTACACAACTCCTTTGAAAATACACTCACAAGCCTATTTAAGTCCGTTTTGTCAGGATTGATTCAGTATTAGGTATCACATTTATCATGTCAAATAATAAAGTGCCTTCTGACTTGAGTTATGAGAACCTGTTATATTAGTTTACATTCAATTAATTATGTTGTGCAATTCTCATTTGAATATCAGACCCTTTATCAATGTTCAGTGGCTCATATCACTAAGAAATTAAATATATCAGTTATCACAGAAGAGGCACTCACATAGACTTAAAACAGACTATGTTGTAAGTCGTTTCAGTAATGCTTTAGAGAAAAGCATTAGACATGCTAAAAGCTTCTTCCAAAGTTCTGCAAAGGACTACTAAATTCAGATGCTGCAGAGAGGTTGGTAGGGAGCCTTCAGCAGCTATTTTCCTTTGCTTGCAGCATCTCTGATGCTATACATCTTTCCAGGATTTTGCCAGTTGTAAATTCTCACCAATAGACATAGATGGTTGGCATTAGAAGCCTTATGCCTGCAGTAACAGGCGGCTGCTGGGAGTCAGGAGCAGAGAGGGAGGTGAAGGAAGCAAACCAGCAGCTCTCTCAGCTGTTGCTATAATATGTTTTGCAAATTCAACTCTTCGTGACCAAGTATTTTAAAGCAATAATGTGGCACTAGAAGCTATGAACAGGAACAGACATTTAAAGAGCCACTTCAAGCAGGGGCAGAATGGGACTCATATAGTAGAGATGATAGAATAAAAATGCATAATGATTGGAGGAATTAAGCGGGTTTTAAAATTTGTAACAGGAAGAGATATATTGCAAAATTGCTGAAACATGACTACAAATCAGAAACAAGTTGGTTCTAAGCAAACAGGGATTTAAACCTATGCCTGTACTCAAAATTATGTCACAGCTCTAGCATGAATACCGTCCTGTGCTCATCCAAAATGTTAAGCCATTAGCATGTTCCTTCAGAAGGATTTGACTTTTCTGCAACACTGCCATAATATTTATAAACACTTTCATTATTAGGCTGCTAACTGTTTATAATCATGATGATTTTTTCACTGATTATTTATTCATACCACTTTGGCATTATAATAAATTTTTCCAAGTTCCTGATGCCATGATAGCGCTATTTTACCATGTGGTAACGCAAGAAATACAGCCCAACACTCTATTTTGAAGCCAATTCATGATTACTAAGGATAGTCTAAATTACATATCAGCAGGGAGAAGACAGCTAATTAATGACATTTCAAAACCCTCATAGCTGGGGAGCCTAGGTTTGCTAAATGTCATAAACAGATTGTTTTTCAAGCAGTGTTACCTATGCTCAATACTACAACTAAAAATGAGTTTAAAAATTGGGAAAAATATCCCGGTGGTGTGTCTTAATTTTTGAACAGGACGTAAAACAATGCATCTCTTCTCAAGGCAGTTAATGAAGCATAGTACGTTCAAATAGGATTCAAAGTAGCAGAGAGGCAATTCAGCATCCCTGTCAGGATTCCCCGGCTGGAGCTGGCTGTGATGGAAATGACTGAAATTCTGCTTTATCTGTAAAACCTCTGAATTAGTTTTACATGTTTATGACTTTCACTCACCACACCAGCAATATCTACACTGCATTTGTGGAATTTTGGTCTCTGTTAAGGATGTAAAATCAACCCTGTTAAAAGAAATGTCAGTGTCTGAAATGAAGAGCAGATGCCTGGCCAAAACCACTTCTGTTTTATGGCCGTCTTCCACGTATGCTCTTCAAATAACTCTAACCACCCTCTCCCTCCACTCTGAAGACTGTTGAAAACATGAAGATTAAGTCTGAATTACACAGGCTTTGTGTTGGTCTTTTAGTTTTTCAGTTCTTTCCAAAACTTCCATTTTATGTATATCATTGCAGCTAGCTGCCCAGCATCAGCAAGTGGGCATTGGTTATACATCTTTCAATTCATTCTCCACACCCAGATGATTCCAAGTTAATGCAAATTGCACCATGTTGTTTCTTACAGCAATTTTATGACCAAACTGCTCCCCAGTGAAATTAACTCTGTCACCTTCATCATGACTCAATCTGTTACATGCACTTTCCTGAGACTGGCAAGTGCTTGCCCCAGGCTGCATTTAAGTCTGTAGGATGCACTATTCACAAATGATGTTTTACAACCAAATTAACATTTGTCAACAGCAACAAGAAAAAATGAAACACAGAATAAGAGAAGAAAAATGAACCTTGTCTCTATTTCATTGTCAGAAACAAAAAGAGAATGATGCCACTTTTACAACACTGTTCTATTTCCTTGCCTTTCCAGTCTTTTATGGATATTTTAAATAATTTGGATGCACGCTGGATCAAGAGACTTTCCCTTGAAAACTACTGGAATAACCTTTGGTTAGCATCTATAGTTTAAAGCGGTGGGATGTTCCTGGGGTGCTCCTCCATGGCCCTATGGCCTTGCTTAAGAGGCTTTCCACTGAACACCAAACTTCCAAAGCACACCGACATCTCTGCAGCCGATGCAGCCTCGATTCACAGCCTGCAGTCTCAGTCCCGGCAGATGAGCCAGCCTTCACTTACCAGTTCTCTGGGACCATATGGCTCACAGAAAGTGACGGCATTGCCATGCATTATCACACCGCACTGCTCCCCAACCTCGCAGTTACTGCATTCAGACCTGTAGGAAGAACACACCATGTTCAAAGTGGAAATCAGAAACTGTACATTTGAGACCGCATCGGGCTTGTAACCTGTAAAAGAAGACCTTTATAGCTTGGCTCTCAGACAAATTGGATTGTTTTTTTATCATGGTGCTGAATGTTAAGCAACTGCACGTATGCTGCCTCTCGAGAAAGCTCCTTGCAAATAAGTACTTGCTCTCTGCACACTGTCCCCCCTCCCATAAGGAGTGTCCTTGCTCACGGTCTGCAAACATCATGCCATGGGAAACCAAGCTGGACCCTTACATATATAATTTACCCTTTACTCTTTATCCAAAATCATTACTGCACGTTTGCTATACCACATGTAAACCCACCGCCGCAGAGTTACCATACAGAATAGCTCAGGGGAAGGGGGTAGGATCAGCCCCCCTCCAGCCTGCGGGGTTATTTACCCTGAAGGGCAGACTCCAGGCCACAGACCCTACCCAAAACAGGGAGCCAAGAGGCTCCTACAGCCCAGCTACTGTAATGCAGCTCTTGCTGCTGCTTTCTATTCATACTTGTCGTATCCCATATTCCTTGTAAGAGAGTTGCCACTCTGTTCATCTTTTAGGGGAAAAAGTATGAAGAAAATCCCAGAGAGGCTGGTAAGTGCTGCTAAGCCAAGTAATCGCGCCTCTCCTAATATTCCTTAATATAATATGAGGGACTTTGTAGGCAGCCTGGCTGTGGAGCAGAGGTAAAGGGACCTCTCCCTCACCTTTGAGGATCAGGGCATCAGCTCTTGGTATGAGAGAGTTTTCAAAAAAATCTCAGAGAAGCTGCCAGCCCCTGACAACCTGTCTCCGACAGCACTGACCAACACTGCCTTCAGGCATCGAAAGCTCAGCTGTAACTGAGCCTGCAGGCTCACATTTTCTCCTAGAGCACCTCCATTGTAAGCAAGGGTGAACTCACTCCAAATCTTTTTATTTATTGTTGATTTTTTGTTTGTACTTTGACAACTGATATTTTTAGAGTTTTAAGTGCAACGGACTCACATAAGGGGTGTTCAGGCAGTTTTTTCTTTGGCTTCTTTCACAGAGTGCTTCAGACTTGGCCACCCTTTCTGACGCATAATGCTGCCAAAATACACGTTCACGTATATACAGCCCAGATGTAGTTTAGTAGCTTGGAAAGGTTTGGTTTTCTTCTGGCTTCTCATTCTCTGGCTGATTTCTGGATGGCAGATCTTACAGGAAATCAGATGGAAGGGAAGAAACTCCAAGGAGATAAGGACTTGCTGTCAACATACATGACAGAGATTTCAATGACCATAGTCCATTCTTACACAAGTTTCCTTGGGTTTTTTTCACGTCTTTTCATAATTTATACTGCTTGTTTGTCTTTTCATTAATAAGTGTTTTTTTATACCTCTGCAATCTTTTCTGTAAACTGCTCGGAGTAGGATTTTACTATTCCTGAGTATCTGAAAACCATCAGCCCACCATGATCCTGGACAGGACAAATGAAATCTCCAGCTGCATTTCTAGGAAGAGGCTGGTAGCATTGCCAGCTACCCCATGGGGACGGGGCATCTTTTCCCTGCAGGGGCCATGTACCCAAAAGATCTGATGGGCTGCTGCGAACCCAGGTAGCAATTAAAAATAATGTTTAAATGTGTTTTTAAAGTACATGTTTAACTAAGTGGAGCTACCGCCTGTTCCACTCCTGCATCAGGCTGGGGCTCCTCACCACTCCCCTGGCTCCTGGGAGACCTTCCCAGGGCAGCAAAGTATGGGTAACTTTTGGCAGAATGGGTTAACTCTGGGCAGCATACAATACCCTGCACAATACCCTGCAGATCTGTGAGTGCTAAGCTGTTCTGAGTGATAGATATTAGGTTTTTGGATGCATAGATGTGGTGAATAATTGATTAGATTTGTTATTTTAAGTCTCTTCAGTTGGTCCTGGGTGAATTCAGCACAGGACTGGCTTTCTTATGCCCAAGTCCATTACAAAAGTCAAAGATGAATGCCTCTTTTCCACTTTCCAAATCTCTCCCTTATTCTGAGATTTTATTAAAGATCAGTTATAGCTCCACTTCACAAAACGAAGTCAGATGTAAAAAATCCTTGAGTTTTTTTCCTGTATGAGCATGTCAATAAAATCATTGAGCAATTCACATTGATAGCATTTAGTATTTTAGATTTAAGAAGCAAAATTAAATCCTTTAATAAAGTAATGTAGTTCCTATCAACTTCAATGAGTTAATATGAGTCAATAATTTTATTTCTCAACATAGGACAAGAAGAGAGCATGTGAGTGAACCAAAGTGTACTTTAAGAAAAAGAACAGAATCAGAGTTCATGGAATACTTGTTTTGTCACTATCTAAACTTCACTTGATCCCTAAACTCTGACAGCTGAAGAGCACAGGAACAGGAACTAGAAGAATACCTGGAATGCTGTAGGGTTCTGGCTGTTTATAAGCTTTATTTTCACTATCTGCCCCTACACTGGGGGGTTTTATGATGAGGCATCACCCTGAATCACTGATATATGCAGGGAGAGGCAGACCGGGCAGGAAAACTTTGCCTATGAATACTATGTTGGGACCACTTACGCAATTCTAAAAGGGCAGGATACATAATCCAAGGCATATTTTAATTTTGTAATTCTCTTATTTCAATGAATACAAAGTGATTCAGCTTTTGATCTATTCGACTTCTGTAATGTGGTCTACGAAATACTGTCTGGAAATCCAGAAACATTGTCCTTCTAATATGGCTGTTTTATCATCACTCATCTTTTCCAGGATGACTTCTCTCATAAGAAATCAGATGCCTGTTGGTAATCCTGATTCAAACCTTTGTGCTGTCTTTGAAATGTATTACTTCTGACAATAAATTGGTCAGTAGCTTGACAGGAATGCATGAAGAGTAAGATAATTCATCTGCTGTTCCTCAGATCATCGCCATTGTATTACGTGCTCAGAAGTGATCCAGTTTGCTCCTCTCCTGGTGCAGACAGGAAGGTTAATTTCTTTCCCATTTATACAAACAGGAGACAGTATTAATTGTCCTGGCTGGGTGCAGCTTTTCATGTTATCTTTCTCACCTGCCTAGTCTAAAATCTTAGCAGGTTAAAATCACTTCAGCATTCTCTTCAGAGCTGGTACTCACTGCCACTGTTGACATGTGTCATACTCATCTATATGTCTTCTCTGCAGACCTGCCATCGCTCTCCTCTCTGGCTTAGAGTCCCACCTCTCTCTGCTATTGTTCTTCACTTTGCTGAAGGGGAAACATCTGCTCTTTCCTCATCCCTATTTGTCATCTCGTTTCCCTCTATAATACCTGAGTTTGTGGATGTTATAGTGACTGATGTATTTTGTGATGTCTGGACTACAAAGAAGGTAAACAGCTCAAGCTGCCAAGAGATTTTTAAGCATAAATCTTTCTGAAGTTTAATCCAGCAGTTTTAGTGCAATTTGGAAACCACTTTAGGACTGCTCTCTCCTGTCACAAAGCTTTCCTCCACCTCTTTGCCACTGAAAACATCACTGTACCTTTCACCACATGAAGAAGTGATGGAGCCTGCTTCTTATTGGTTGATTTTAAATGCTCAGATTTTCTTCATGTCATCTTTGAAAAGTATGTCTTCTATAAGTGATTGCTGTTTGGAGTTCTGATAGGCTTTGAGATGAAACATGGCATCAAGCTGGGAAGGCGATTTTAGCCAGCAACAAGATCCTGTACATTCTTTTTCAAATGTACTGAATCTCCTGTTGCCCTACTGTTAAAACTCTTTTATACAGAAACATACATTAGTGCCAGCACATCTTCTTTATTAATGTATGCATCTTCTTTTTCCCCTCTTTTTTCTCAATACTAAATCATTTATCATAAGATTAGACAATGTTATTTTCTAGATTTGTTCTTCTTTGGCCTGTTTCATTTCGTACATAGCACCTTTTTCATACTCTCCTCTGCAATTTTATGAGGTTACACAGAGGTGAGATGGTCACAGAAATAGGTGCTCAATGACCTCAACAGCCTTCCAGATACCACCCATAGACCTCTTCTCATTCAGCCATTCCCTGAGCTCTCCTTGGCAAGTAGTACATGGTGAAGATTCACTTTCCCTGCACAGCAAAACAATTACTTTCATGGTTTCTGAGCTTTCTGAACTAACACAATCCCGCCAGTTTTCAGGAAGTCTTATGGACCACCAGTCACCTATACTATTAGAATTCTCATTGAAAAATGCACTAAACACTACTGTCTAATTGGTTCCCTAAGTCAGCTGTGAACTGCTTAGCATGGCCATTGGTGCTACAATTACCATGGACTGGGAGTCACCTACCTTAACTCCCACAGCTAAAACATGTTAGACAGAAAATACATTGGACATTTATGAATGTATGAAGCATATTTGTTTCACAAGCCAAAGACATCTTTGTAAAGTTGGTGGCAAATGAGACCCAAGAAATGAGGAAATCTTTGCTTAAGTAAGCAGGCTTGTGCCTATGGATTAGGGACTTTAGAAATAATCTTATTCTGACAGGATTGCATGCTGGAAGAAAAGAATATAATAATTAGTTATGCACACCACACAAGAAAATGCCCATGGTGGTTGAGTCCCAAGAAAATGAGAAGGATGAGACATGCTCCCACTCCTGCATTCCCAGCACAGAAATCCTCCTTGCTTCCTTCCGCTTATGTGTTGTCTCCTGCTGCCTCCTCCTCCTCTCCTTGTCCTTTCCCACTTCACCGATTTCTCCTGTTTCTTCCAATCACCAAACTGTGATTTAGGTCAGGAACCTATTCCCAGATGCTCCGATTTTTCTCTTTAAAAAGAGCCCCATCCCAACTTGCCCTTTCTCCTCCCCTTGCAGTTTCAGAAACACTCATACCCACTCCTTCCCTGCTCCTGAGCTTCCAAAGAAGCAGATGGCTGCTGGGAGGGATGTGTCTTTTAATGCATTTGAAAGAGCAGAAATCCATAAAAACCAGGCAGTCGCTCTCGAAATCATACAGTGCCCTTGTGCAAAATAGTTATTTGATGTGAGGCCTCTCCTAGCGATGGAGTGACACACCGGCTCTGCTGGGACTCATAAAATTAGACACACACAGAAGCTATAAAATGCTTTGCTTGTGCACTTGGACTGTACGCCTCTGCCGGAGCTGCACATGCCAGAAAGGGGATCAGGAGGAGTGGGGCAATATTAATCACATCCAAGCCAGTGTTAGGTAGGATTTGGGAAGAAAAGATTGTAGGAAAATACAAACACTTCTCTTTTCATCTTTACACAAATAATGGTTTCAGAAATTATTAGAGTGGCTTAGCTGAACTGGCCCCTAGTGACACGGCACTGCTGGAATATCAGTGCAAGCAAGGCAGCTGCTACCGCACACCCCGAGCACAGCAGACCGGGAACTGAGCAGGGCTGGAAATACTGCTCTAGCAGTTACCGCAATTGTTTGTGGTAAAGATGGGATTTTAGCAGCTGCCAGGGGAAAAAAAGCAATTTTAGGGTGGATGGCATAAACTGTTAATAATGCCTGATTGAACTCCCACGAGACAATCAAATGAGAATGAGCTTTCTGCCACGAAGCGGGTTTTCACTGGAGGCAGAGCTACTGTAGAAATCCTTTATGCAGAAAAGCTCATGACACCTCATTATGGTTTTCTTTTATTTGTACATCTTCTGTTTAGAATTGCTGAAAATGTTGGCTTTCTGGTCTTATTACAGGAAAATCTATCTCTGGATTGCAGTGAGTTTTGGACCTCTTTCTCCCAGCACACATCTCTCTGCACTGCCCCACCAACCAAGGTGCATCAAGGTTTTTCCAGGGTGACCAAAACCAAATCTTGGGGACAAAAGGAGGAGGAGACTGGGGGCTTTTTTAGTCTGAAATTTCTCTGTGGAGACTTCTATAAAGCAAGAATGAATTTAACGATAAGAGAGCAATAGATAAATAAATTACAGAAGCTCCCAACAGGCAGGCCCTCTGTGAGTTATGAGACATCTGCAGGGAAATAATGCCTCCTCTCATTTCTTTCCACTCAAGTCCATTTAACACACTGCTGCTAAAGCTATCTACCTTGGCAGCTATTCTGTAACCCATTAAGAGTCCTTGATCTATTCATTCCCATAAAGAAAGAGTTTTTTTTACATTATAGTATTCCAGGTCCTTAATGCATCTGTCCAGAAAAACATTTAAAGACATCACACAAAAAGAACAAAAGGAAGAAAAATAGTAGGCACACATTAAAAAGTATTATAATAAGTGTGTGCAAAAGGAAAATATCCATAAAATTCCAGAAACCACAATCTTTTTACATACTTAGCCTGCTCTAGGTGACCCTGCTTCGGCAGGGGGGTTGGACTAGATGACCCACAGAGGTCCCTTCCAACCCGAAACATTCTGTGATTCTGTGAAGATGGTGAAACTGTGAAAGACCTGCACAGATGGAAAACTGTGACAGGCCTTAATAAAAAGGAAAATGAAGTCTAATTTCACAGAACATATGTATTCTTAACTAACAAATGCAGGTAACTGCTAAAATGCCCATCAAGAATGTGTCTGAAAAAGATAAACTAAGCCATTAAAATATTTCTGTGTCTTGTATAAATCAAATAAATAAAATTAGTTATATTTATGAAATAGGATTGGAAGGGATAGAAAACTCAGTAACAACCTCATGTGAAAAAAGGGGACTCCAAACTTCAAAACTTTGTGTTAAGACCAACAGATGGGTTTATCCGGTTGTAGTATGACCAGTTGAAATATTCACTATATAAAACAGAATTGGTTTTGTAGTAGAAGAGACCTATAACTTCCTCTTTTGTGATGTACATAGATACATCATATGAACTGGTACTTCATCACTGTGATAACTCTGGTGGTAAAATCATTAACACTGAAGACTGAGAGGTCTGGCTATGAGTTATCTTTGCTGAAAGAACATTCCTTTTGACTAGAAGCTAACAGTCTGCAATTGTTTCCAACTCCCCACTTCTGAGCTAAGGCAACACTGGGTGTGCCCCTCCTGTAGGCTCCGCCAACTGCTGTCCTCCATGTCGTCCTGTCATTTACTATTGGAGCCCTTAGAACTGTGGCAGTGACTTAAGGAGTCCATCCCTCCCAGGGGTAGATACTTGGCTTTATGAACATTGAAATGATTGGTTTTCCTCACCTCTTTCCTTGTTTTCTGAAACAGTGTGTGGGTTGGGTCTCTGCAATCATTTGGCAGAGAATGAGGGAGCAGAGGGGCAGATGCTGTCCAAGTGCTCTCTCACTATGATCAGAGCTAATACAGCTCTGACTCTAAAAAACTAAAACTAAAGTAAAAACTAAAACTCTAAAAGAATTTGTCTTCCACAAAAAAAAAAAACCAAAACCAACCTTAAAAATTTTCAGCAGCTGAAAATTAGATGGAGGTATTTAATTCCTGTTATTTTTTCTTTTGAATGATTTGGAAACATTTGATTTCAGTTTAGAAGGCATTTTTGCTATATTTATCTTCACCGGCAATATGTACTACACAAACACAAATTAAAAAAAAATTTATAAAACCAAAATTTAATTCTTGAAATTCATCATCTTTTCCATGAAATGATGGTGATTTCAAGAAATCAAAATCTTCATACAAACACTTTCACTGAACTCAGCTCTACTGCTTCTTTCTATTTTGAGATTAATTCAAACTATGAAGTCAGTGAGAATTTGTCACTCACTTCAATGGGCTTAGAATTTCTCAGTCACTAATTAATAAATTAATTAATAAACTAATATATTTAGGTCCCAATGGAGCAAAGACACAGATAAGCTTACACCAATGTGAGCTGAGGTATCTAGGAACTAATGTAATAGAAATACTTCACTATAATAACAAAAAGGTTTTGATTTGCTCAAGCACCTATAAAGGAAAGCAGAAGTCTGAAACTCACCACATGGTAGGATTCAGCTCTTGCTGATGGTAAGAGTCAAAGTCATCTCGTAGGATAATGCTGTCACTGTGCATTTCAGCTACAAAGAAAAAAAACACTATGTGAAAAAAAATCCAGTGCAATCATCCAGTGCTTTCTAAGTGTCGCCTTACCTAGAGCTAAAGTAATACACTACAAAATGAGGAAATCAGCTTTTAAAGTATGCTAGTTACAAAAGCAGGGTTTTCTCAGTTATGGGTTTTTTGCTTCCTCTGGATCAAAGTACCAGATGAAATTAAGAAGTCTCCCAAGCTATCACCAAAGTGTGGTGGCTGTGAAAAGATGCAGTCATCAAATACATACTAAATGCATTAAGAACTTTTGTTCCAAATTGTTGGTTGTTCTGAATGTTCAGCAAAAAATCCTTCTAAATCCAGATTTTGGAAACACTGGCACAAGGAGGGATGAGATGTCCTAATGACTGTACTACACTTCTGATAGCCAGGGGGTTCATTCTGGTAACTCATAAGCAAAAATCCATGAGCTCATCGGAATTTCTCTGCTGCTATCAGTGGAGCTGGCAGTAAAGGTCAATCCATGTAAGGAATGTAAACTGTGAGATATGTTACGCAAATGTTTGTAACCATTCATCTGCAAGCTTTGTACTCCATCTTTCCCCCTAGATTTGTGGTATCATTCATGTATGATCACCAAAAAAACCACAAATCCCAAAATTTTGGCAGCTGTATTTGTATTAGACAGACCTTTCTTTACAAATACTTCATTACACAAATTAAGTACCTGTTACCTGCTATTCAAACTGAGCAAGGATGCTAGAATCCATCCTGGACTAATCAAATTGCAGCACATGGGTTGGTGGGTGCAGGGCTGGAGTGCTGCTGCCTGCTCCGTGCCCTGCTTGGAGAACAGGAGAAGCAGCACTCTACTCCTGGGCTCACCTTGGAGGTTGATTGGGACAAAACCTTCCTCCCGGTGACCCCCCACTGGTGTGACAGTGCAGTCCCACACTGGGGGTTATGGGTCCTCATGCAAACAGATGCTTTAAGACATAGCTACGAAGAAAAGCTCTGTAGCATGATATACTTGCGCTGCAAGGGCTCAAAGGCAGTAAATAAAGAGCAATAAAAATCACAATGAAAAAACAACTAATCATAATTAGACATAATTCAATTCATTTTATACGAGTCTCATTTTTATTTGAATTCCCCAGAGCTAGTTTCATATGACCTTACAGATTATTCATTATAATAAAGTTAGCAAGTATGTTTTAGTAGTAAGAATGACAAATCACCTACCTAGGTGAGGATGTAAGGGAGCTTCTGTCGGGGCTGTGGAGAACAAAGACACACAATGCATGAATATATTCTATGATCAGGGTTTAATTGCAGCATTAAAAATCAATTCAGCATAAAACAAATTGTACCTGTACATGTTCTCTTAAGTCAACTATCCCGACAGTTTAATCATAGAAAATGTGATACACATTGAAAGTTATAAAAATGTAATAGGAAAGAAAAAATAAATATTCTCTAATTAAAATAAGCATCAATAATAAATGAAGGACAGAAATGGCTGTACAGCAAGATAAGAAAGATCACTTCTAGTCTAAGATTATGAGATATTATTAGAAATAATTTGAATTAATATTCAGTAATTCAGTGATTGACTAAGAGAGTGGAAATTAGGCTGAACAAAAGAAATAGTCTAGAGGCATCTAAAATGCCACACTTCGACCTTTTATACTGCACTGGACAATATTTTACTGGGTATATTTTTGGGAGGGAAATCCTGGTATTTCTAGGGCAACAAGTAACAGATTGACTGTGCAAATCACTGAATCAAACACTTATTTTAAAGCATGATTTTACATGTATTGCTGAATGAATTCACTAGTAGGTCTTTGTCCTCCAAGTAACAGTAGAATATCGTAATGACATGCTGAATGGTGGGCATGTGTATGAAACAACACAACATTAGTAAGCAGTCTTCTCCTAACACTTTGCAACAGGAGTCTGGGTGCAACATTACACAAATGAAAACATAATGTATCTGGAAAGGCACAGCTACATAACAATTATGGGGAAGTCTAGAAGGTGTGCTAGATAGTCCATGGTAGATACTACATCCATAACCTTGCCCTATCTTAAATCCAAAGTTCTACTGGAGACAAGGAGGGTGCATATAAGCAAGCTCCTGGGGAGCAGCTACCTCTTTTGCCTCTCAATACCTTGCCCATGCAGGTATATTTCTAGCTTTATCTTGTACTTCGGTAAACAGAATACCAACAAAAGAGAATTTCTGAAGCCAGGATTCTTATGATGGTTCTATGTTTCTTGTTGGGCACTGACCTAAATTGTATCAATACTCCTGATTTCTTCAGCATATTTGCAAAAAAATTACTGAAGTACTGCAATTTCTGTCATAACATCTGACAAATTAAAAATAGAATAAAAATAAACATAAAAATGAATGCAGCAATCTGTGTAGAGCCATCACACATAGTCATCTGAATAGAAAGTCCAACACAAATCTCAAGCATTTTGTTTTTCTCTTCCTGCTTTCTCCTTAAACACTGGGTTTGCATGGAGGCGTGACATTCTGTAATGAAATTGCAACATTTGATGGGGAAATTGGTGATTAAGAAGACTGAGCAAGAAAAAACAGGAGGTATCTGCAGACCAGAAAAGGACGGCAAGGAGTCTGGATTTAGCTTAGACAGAAACCTTTGATTTAACTGAATTCCAGCTTGGAGGACCAACAGATCTTACTCCATCCAGTAACTTTATCTATATAGTCAACACTGAAAACAACCACAGAACCATTGAAAGCTTTACTGCAGTGAAGAGCAAAGACATTCTTAAGAGTCTGATGCTGAATAGAAATAGCAGACATGCAGAAATATGAAATATTTTTTTCTTTATGTGGCTAACTTGCTCCGTATTTTATACAGGAACTTATCCATGTCATCTTGTCTTCCCTAGCTGAAATGCCACTAATGACTCTAGAAATGGCCGAGACCTCTCATCATGACGCTACGAAATCTAGAGCAATACAACTTCAATTGCACATTAAGCTTGGCACTGCCTCCAGGATAAAACTGAGCTGCACTGGTGGGTATGACACAAGAAAAGACTCCATTCATCCCTTACAGTCCCAGGCATTGTTTTTCTCCATGGAAGCATGTATAAATTTCTCCAGAAAACTTCTAAAGCCTCTTTGCACAGAAGAAATTGATTAAACTGGATTAACTGAATTATTTCCCAGATTGAGCAATGCAAGCTGTTCTGGATTTTGCCTGTAGGAAAAGAAGTTATGTCATGGGATTTGAAATACTCCTGATGTTGTAAGAGGTTAAACTTAAAATAAGACCTCCATCTCTGATGCTCTGCATTACCCTTTTTCACTAGTTCCAAATCATCACCAAGTGATGATCCATTGTGAACGCAGGTGTGGCTGAGAGCCACTCTGCTAGTGCTCATCTACGAGGAGTGTGGTCGTGTCAGGCCACATCATGGGCAGACTCACTAGTGGGCCAAACAAGTTTCATTAGCCTTTGAGAGTACCCCAGTTGAAAGAGACCTTCCTCTCCAACAAGAGCAGTTCAGACCTCAAAATGAAAACAATAGACTAGATTCTTATCCATCCCAGGTCACTCCTCACTGGTTTTTGGAAGAGGCTTGCTGTGGAAGGCTGTCCAGCCCAGGATACACACAATCACTGGTGATACTTTCTGAAGTTATTACCCAAAATTTCAGCATTCAGCCTAAACGTACAGGTATAGCACAAACCTGGAACCTTTACTTTTGCAAACTCCTTTGACTTCAGCATTTTTTTAAACATAACTAGCTGTTTATGTGATTAAAGAATACAATATTGGGATCTGAGAATTTTTCTTAAAACAGCTCTTCAATTATATGCGTAGCATATTGCAAACCGAAACTGCTTACCAATAGACAGAAATGAAGGAAATTGGCCAGATACATACTAGTGCTCCTGATCACTCATTTAAAAAAATAAAGGTGGAGTTAAGCAAACATTTAATGTCAGACAAAATGCTGTTCTTACAAATGAAGACTTCATGTTGAGGAGGGGTTATGTTTCCCACATCTTACAGGATCTGAGAAGCTTAAGTATTTTTGCTTCAGGTATTCCTTCATCTAATTTGTAATTCACATTCCAGAGCTGAATACAACAAAAGACTGTGAAGGTACCATTTAATGAGTGATAAACCTAGACTTTAATCTCCCTGTGAATAATTCCTCTATTACGTTTTATCTTTTGTTGCAAGATAGCACTGTGTAGACCTTCAAGTGTTGTAGCTAAGGTCCCCAAAATACTAGAAATTTAGAACATGACACAAAAACAGTCGTAGTAGTTCTAAAATATTTTCAGATCTGACTTTTTTATGAATTTCATAGAATCATAGGATAGTTTGGGTTGGAAGGGACCTTTAAAGGTCATCTAGTCCAAACCCCTTGCCATGAGCAGAGACATCTTCTGCTAGATCAGGTTGCTCAGAGCCCCGTCGAACCTGACCTTGAATATTTCCAGGGACGGGACATCTACCACGTCTCTGGGCAACCCGTTCCAGTGTTTCACCACCCTCAGGGTAAAAAATTTCTTTCTTCTATCTGTTCTGAATCTATCCTATTTCAGTTTAAAACCATTACCCCAATAAGGTGTCCGTGGAGCCTCCTTCTCTCCAGGCTGAACAAATCCAATTCTCTCCGCCTGTCCACCTAGGAGAGGTGCTCCAGCCCTCTGATAATTTTTGTGGCCTCCTCTGGCCCCGCTCCAACAGGTCCATGTCTGTCCTGTGCTGAGGGCTCCAGAGCTGGACGCAGGACTCCTGGGGGGGTCTCACCAGAGCAGAGCAGAGGGGCAGAATACTCTCCCTCGCCCTGCTGGCCACGCTGCTGGGGGTGCAGCCCAGGATATGGTTGGCTTTCTGGGCTAGGAGCGCACGTTGCTGGACAACTTTTTCATCCACCAGTACCCTCAAGTCCTTCTTGTTAGGGCTGCTCTCAATCCCTTCATCCCCCAACCTGTATTGATATTGGGGGTTGCACTGACCCAGGTGCAGGAATTTATAGAACTACTTATTTTAGCACAATATGGATTGTACAGTAGGGCATACAGTGTGGCTGAAGTCAAATGGAGTTTCCTTACATTGCACAACAAAGCTAAAAAAAAATTATATGGGGCAGATTAGCTATACTGTGCAAAAATATAAAAGATTTACAGTTTAAAAAGAATCACACAACACTTCAGACTGAGGGGGGGGAAAAAAGACCATCTTAGTTTATATCTGAAAACTTGATTCGCTTTCTTTGATGTTCCTTAGGCACTTAGTTGGGTGGTTTTAAATATAGAATCAGTTTTTGTGTGGCTCCAAAATGCATCTGAGCTTGAATGAGAAAGCTGTACCTTTTTAAAAAGATGAAGTAATTTATTATTTGATTTTTAACCACCACCTGGGTATATAGAGAGATTTATGAGAGATGAATTGCATAAAGTAAAGAATGGAAAGGGAGCTCAACAGAGGTCACAATCTAAGATGCATGAGCAAATACAATATGAGAAAATATAAGGAAATGTAGGATCCTTGCCTTGTAAGACAAGGCGATCCTTTTGGTAAAGAAAAGCACAGAAGAAACTACACAATACAAAGTGATTCAGAGAGAGAAAGGCCACAGTCAAACTGGAAGAGTGAGAAACTGGAAGAAAGTAATGGAGAATTCAGAAGTTAATGGGGTCATTGTGGGGTTCTGTGTCAGGGTGATGGGGAAGAATGAAGGCATCCTTTGGAGTAAAAGGTTAAAATTTTCTGTGGATGAAGTAAGGCTACTGAAAGGTTAAACCAACAGAAAAATATGCCCTATTTTGGTTAAACTAGAAAGGAGGGAAATAGGAGAGAAGTGGGAACAGACTGTCATCTTCAGATAGAGAAGCTGGAAGATGAGCAGGGAAACAAAATTTTGTGATGGTCCTGATGTCATGGAAAAATAAGAACCAATATCTTTAAACATGGTAATGGTTAACTGTTAAGCAAATCCATTGTCCATTCAGGTAAAAAGATCTAGCATAATGCAAATTAAACACGTGTTCTAGGAATATTAATTTGTACTACTGATACCCGTATTCCATAGGTCTGTGGTGTCAAGCCCGTGTACAAGGTTAGGTAGGGAATACAGCATAAGAAAATATTCTTAAAACTCACTGGAAAATAAATAGACTTTTTTCCCACCTTTCTTTCTCAGAACCCTGAATTTTTTTTAAATATAAAGGAAAGGTGGATTACAGAAACACAAATGCTTAAATACTCCCAGACAAACACCGTGCTTAGAGTTCAACAGCCAGCAGCCATTAGCTGTTGCTCATCAGTTCATCACAAACGAGATGTGGAAAGAGGTATATTATATTTTGCAGATTATGAAAAAGCCTAATATCCTTGTCATTAGCAGGCGGATGAAGATGAAAAAGAAAATGAATGCTTTTATTTAGACTCCTGCCAATACCTTTTCTCTACTGGTAAACAAAGTTGCTATTGAATGATAGAGGCTGAACGTCTCCTTAGAGAGAGTCAGTGTGTTGCCTGAGGGCTGCATTATTCTTGCTGACACATAAGCCAAGGAACAATATGTCAGCTCTGAACTCCAGTCTTCTGTTCTGTAAAATACTGCTCTGGTCAAGCCTGAGAGTCTGCAATCTGTTTTGCATTTGTTTTTCAGAGTGTTCTTAAATCCATATTTACAAGGTACAAAACACGCTTACAAGGTCTTCCACAAACATTCAGGCAGAAGCTATCAAATAAAAGAGTCTGTGCCAGTTCTCAGGATTTACTTTCATATGGAGACATATGTCCAACTGTAGAGTGGTTTCTTAAGAAGGAATCCCAATCCTATAATTTGTGGCATTGAGTATGACATTGTATAAAATTCTGGGAACTACGCTGCAAGGAACGATTTTGCACTAGGAGGGAACAACATCGTTCATCTTTTCCATCTCTTAGGTTTTACTGTTCAGAAATTCTTCTCTAGTCAGTCAGAACTAAATTACATGCTCACAGATCTCCCAGAATGGTACTTATACCAAAGAACTGTAGTACTGGTCCAAAGTTACATATGACAAACATGGTCTCCTTAACCCTTTAAGACTCCTTGATGCAGTAAAGGCAGGTGGGGCTGTGTGATGCATCCATCCTTACATGGAGAGTTGTTCCTCCCCACAGCATCGCTGTTTCCATACAGACACTAACTCTTTCCGGTTCTACAGTGCAATGCAGCTGGGTCTGAAGTTTTGCAAACTCAATTTTAATTATGCTGCTGTTTATTAACATGTGATTTTTGTTCTGCTCAAGCCAGGAAGAAGTATGAATCAATCTGCACTATAATAAATTCACCTTATTTTCAACTTATTTTGCTATTAGATCAAAAGTGTTTATAAGACATCTATCTTTTCTATCTTCACAGAATCACAGAATCACAGAATGTTAGGGGTTGGAAAGGACCTCTGTGGGTCATCTAGCCCAACCCACCCGCCAAAACAGGGTCACCTACAGCAGGCTTCAGAGGACCTTGTCCAGGTGGGTCTTGAATATCTCCAGAGAAGGAGACTCCACAACCTCCCTGGGCAGCGTGTTCCAGGGCTCCGTCACCCTGCATGCTCTGACCACATCCTGTACTCTTCCCAAGTGGCCTGTCCCTCTTTCCACATTCCATGGACCCTTCTCTTCCACCTGAGCTCCATTAGAAGCTCCTTAGTCAACCATGCTGGTCTCCTGCCTCCTTTTCTAGATTTCTTGCTCAGGGGGATGCACCACTCCTGAGCGTGGAGGAAGTGATGTTTAAAGAGCAACAAGCACTCTTGGACCCCCCTGCCTTCGAGAGCCCTGGCCCACGGGATTCCTCCCAGTAGCTCCTTGAAGAGGCCAAAGTTAGCCCTCCTGAGGTCCAGGGTTTTGAACCTGCTTATCGCCCTGCTTCCTCCACGCAGGATCCTGAACTCGACCATTTCATGGTCACTGCAGCCGAGTCTACCTCCAACCTTCACATCCTCCACCAGTCCCTCCTTGTTTGTTAATACAAGGTCCAGC